>Ga0206107_1000046_pt1 | contig 144007 bp, 111 predicted proteins | sample 2B0metagenome_FD_148652 | JGI IMG/M metagenome (GOLD analysis project Ga0206107, IMG submission 148652) | Enriched microbial communities from leaf-cutter ant dump, University of Wisconsin, Madison, United States - 2B0 | ecosystem: Environmental > Terrestrial > Nest > Insects nest > Nest dump...
ACAATAGGCTGTTTGAATATTGAATTCAGGTACCTGCGTTTCCAGAATCTCTACCGTAACCTCGTAAGGTTCCGAACACTGGCCTTCGTCAGGTGTGAAAGTATAGGTTGTAGTCCCGGGTGTTGTTGTATCAATTGCTGAAGGCGACCAGCTTCCTGTTATTCCGTTGTCGGATTCGACGGGAAGTTCTATTGTTTCCAATCCCTGGCAGTATTGTTCCGTTATACTGAATTCAGGAAGGATGATTTCTGTAATTTCAATTTCTATGCTGTATCCCCCGGCACATTGTCCTTCATCCGGCGTGAATGTATAAATCGTTGTTCCTGTTGTGGAAGTATCTATCGTGGACGGACTCCATACGCCTGTGATGTCGTTTTCTGATTCCGTCGGCAATTCTTCCGGTTCTGAGTTCAAACAATATTGTGACTGTATATCAAATACCGGCGTGATGGAGTCGGTTATTTCAATTTCTATCGTAAACTCTTCCGCGCATTGGCCTTCGTCAGGTGTGAAAGTGTAAGTTGTAATTCCAATTGTCGAAGCATTTATTGTTGCCGGTTCCCAGCTTCCGGAAATGCCGTTGTTGGAAATTGCCGGCAATTCTTCCGGCTCTGAATTCAGGCAGTATTGATGCTGCATATCGAATTCAGGAATTAGAGTTTCTAGTACTTCTATTTCCAATTCAATTAATTCTGCACATTGGTCAGTGTCGGGCGTAAAGGTGTAAGTGGTTGTTCCCGGCATACTTGTGTTAATGAACTCCGGTAACCAGATTCCTGAGATTCCATTGTCGGATTCAACGGGAAGTTCTATTGTTTCCAATCCCTGGCAGTATTGTTCCTGTATGGTGAATTCAGGAATGATAACATCCGTAATTTCAATTTCTATGCTATATTCCCCGGCGCATTGCCCTTCGGCCGGGGTGAAAGTATAAGTTGTTGTTCCGGTTGTGGATGTGTCGATTGCTGACGGACTCCAGATTCCGGTGATGCCGTTACCGGATTCCATTGGCAATTCTTCCGATTCTGAATTCAGGCAATATTGCTCTTCTAAATCAAATACCGGGATGATGGAGTCGGTTATTTCTACCGTTACTTCTATTCTTTCACTCACACAGCCATCCTCACTTACGGCTTCTACCCAGTAACTGGTGGTTTCCGTTAACTCCGGCGTTTCGAATGGGTTTCCTGTAAATACCGGTTCTGTCGAACTTTCGGATTCATACCAGTTCACCGTATTGGTTTCTTCTGTTTCCAGCATTAATTCAATGCTTGTTCCTATGCATATCTCATATTCGGTTTCCATCTCTATTTCCGGTGCGGGAATCACTTCTATCGTTACCGCAATGCGTTCCGAAGCACATTCCGCATTGGCGCCTTCCAGCCAGTACGTAGTGGTTTCTTCCAGTTCAGGTGTTTCAAAAGGATTGCCTGTAAATACCGGCTCTGTTGCCGTTTCACTGTCGTACCAGTAAACGGTTTCCCCATCTGTTTCGGCGGTTAAGACGGCCGTGCTTCCCTCACAAACAGCTTCCGGGGTTTCAATGCTGATCGTAGGAACATCAAAGGTCAGCTTAACCAGCCAGGCATCGCTCCACCCGTGGTCACTTTCCACATCGCCATCTATTGACCAAGTATATCCTCCTATAGTTAAACCATTGTCATCTGTAGATACGAGTTCAATGCCATAATCCGAACTGCCGCCGCCTATATTTTTGCTCCACTCCATAAACCCAATGGGATTCAGCTTTACAACCCACATATCTGAACTCCCGTGATTGTTCGTTATATCTCCATTTGTAGAATCACTGTAACCGGTTATAATATAGCTGTCACCTGACGTAATCATATTATGAAAGATATCGTCTCCGCTTCCTCCGTAGGTTTTGCTCCATAAAAGCGCTCCATCCGCACTTAATTTCACTACCCAGGCATCCTGCCCCCCTTGGTTATTTATAATGTCTCCATCCGTAGAATAAGTATGCCCTACAGCCACGATGCTTCCGTCTGTTGTCGTTTCTATGTCCTGAAATTTATCTTCCAGGCTACCGCCCAGTCGTTTTTGCCACTCTATATCTCCTGCTGAATCCAGTTTCAGTATCCAGGCATCCGTCCCGCCCAAGCTCTCTCCTGCCACATCGCCATCGGCAGAATTGGTTGAAGCTCCAATGACGTATCCTCCGTCGCTTGTGAGTGATACGCTGAATGCCTCATCATCGGCACTACCTCCATATACCTTTTGCCACTGTATATTGCCCGAAGCATCCGTTTTAATGATCCAGGCATCCTTGCCGCCATTGTTATTTGGGATATCGCCGTTCGAAGATTCGGTAGAGCCGGTGAAGATATAGCCACCGTCCGGGGTTTTGAGGGTATCGGTCGTGGTGTCATCCTGGCTGCCGCCATAGCGCTTTTGCCAGATTATGTTCCCTGTATTGTCCAGAAGGAATGTCCATAAGTCCAAACCACCATAATTACCGTCCAAATCTCCGTTTGATGAGTTACTCCTTGCCAGAATCAGGTAAGTTCCGTCATCATTGGCCACAACGCTTCCGTCACCGCCGGAATCAGCCAGCGTTCCTCCAAATGCACGCTGCCATTCTATGGTTCCTTCCGCATTGGTTTTTACTACCCATATATCCATCCCCCCGTGATTTCCGGTTACATCCCCGTCATTAGAGTAGGATTGTGCCGTAAAAATATAACCGTTGTCAGGCGTACGTTTTACATTTGCCGCATTGTCCATATCACTGCCCCCGTATGTCCGCTCCCACTCCATACAGGGCGGACTGCTTGTTTCACATTCTTCCACCGTTACCGTAACTTCCAATCTTTCCGAGGTACAGCCCTCTGCGCTCACAGCTTCCACATAATAAGCGGTTGAGTTATTGAGTGGCGGAGTAGTGAAGGGATTGCCTGTAAAGACGGGTTCCGTTGCCGTTTCCGAATCATACCAATTGACCGTGGCGGCTTCCGTGGTGGCGGTAAGGGTGGCCGTAGTGCCGTTGCAGATGGAAATGGATGCGGGCGCCTCCAATGGTACCTCAAAGCTAAGCTTTGCCAACCACGATTTACTACCTCCTTTTTCGCCACCTACAATTAAGCTGCTATCATCAAGCAAACGGGCGCGCCAAGCCCAATCTCCGTTAAGTATCTTTTCCCAGATTATGTTTCCTGACGGGCTCAACTGAACTACCCAAGCATTTGCTCCTTTTCGGCCACTAAAAATATAGCCCTGAGGAGTTTCTATTGCATGATAGGCGGCATCGCCTCCGCTGCCCCCATAAGTCCTTTGCCACACTAAATTACCTGAAGAGTCAAGTTTCAATATCCAGGCATCATTTTCACCGTTATTGGAGGTAATATCCCCATCTGAAGAATTTGTAATACCCGAAACCAGGTATCCATTATCTGATGTACGGAGCACTTTCCATGCTGAATCTGAAAGGGTTCCCCCATAAATCTTTTGCCACACAAGACCGCCGGAAGCATTCAGTTTTATAATCCAAATGTCGGAATTCCCATGGTTTCCTGTTATATCTCCATCGTTAGACTGTGTAGCTCCCGCAATGATATACCCGCCATCCTCTGACAAACATGCCCCGTATGCTGCGTCAAATGAACTACCTCCTAAATTTTTCTGCCACTCCAGATTTCCCAAAGCATCAGTTTTAACTACCCATGCATCAGCATTTCCCTGGTTTCCGGTTACATCTCCATCTGAAGATGTACTACTGCCAACCATTAAAAAACCACTGTCGGGTGTGTTTATAAGGTGGTTAAGGTCATCACCCAAACTACCTCCATAGTTCTTTTCCCACTGTATTTCCCCGATCGTATTGGTTTTGACCAGCCAGAAATCTGTTCCTCCATAATTATTGCCCACATCTCCATCGGATGAACTGCTATAACACGCAAAAGCATAACCCCCGCCCGGAGTTTTTACAAATCCGTCCATTGTATCATCTTCGCTGCCCCCGTAGTTCTTTTCCCACTGTATCTCTCCGAGCCCGTCGGTTTTGACCAACCAGCTATCATACCCCCCGTAATTATTGCTTACATCCCCGTCTGATGATGAAGTATAAGTATGGAAAATATAGCCGCCGTCTGGAGTAGAATAAACGAGGGGCTCTCCCTGATGATTAGTACCTCCATAGGTTTTTTCCCATTCCAGGCAGGGTGGGCCTGTTTGAGCATGTATTGACAAGACAAAAACAAACAGGGAAAGAAATAAAAATTTTTTCATTGTTAGCTTTTTAAGGATAAAGAATCAGATAAAATCTTTACTGTATCTGTTTTACAGGACGGTTCCAATGTTTCCAGCGAAGGAAGCACTATCGGGAACTGTCTTATCAATGGCTCTTCCGGTTTATTTACAGTATCACAGGAGAGTATCTGCATGATTACCACTGCTGTCAGCATTATTTTCAATATGTTTTTAATATATTCCAAAATTCCTATTTCATTTCTGATATAATAATTTATGTTTTAAGGGATTTAAAGCCCATAAGGTTCTCACAAGAAGCAACCGTTTAAAATCCTCAAAAGCCCGCCCGCTATGTTTTTGAGGACAGGCCATGAGGAAAATTAATGATGATTTTTCGTAAGTTAATGCACACATAATTTGTGTATTCTTTTATTTAAGGTTTCAAAGCCCTTTTTTTACCTTATTATCCCAAAATTTCAGGCCTGAAACCTAAAATCATATGTTATATGACCTCTTTTTTTAGGTTTTGAACCTAAAGTTTTAGGCCGTATTCCGAAAGTTTTACGCCCGGAACCTTAACTTTTAGGTTTATAACCGTATCATCGGACTTCAGAACCTAAAAAGGTGCCTTATCCTTCGGTTTGTTCTTCTTCCGTGTCCCCGTTGCCTCCTGAGGAATGAGGGAAAAACTGCCTGATTTCATTACGTTTGGTGTGGAACCCGGGGCTGCCGGAATCGTCACGGTAAACCGTATATTGATAATCTATTAATGACGCCTGGTAATTGTCCCAGTCGTGCAGGATTTTGGCATTATCCACCCCGCGGCCCAGTTCCTCCAAACGGTCAAAGACCGATTGTATAAACCCCCGGCTTGCATAATCCTTGTCAAATTCTTCCCAATCCACCTCGGGGCTGGAAAGCTGCGGACTGCTGTCCCGGTAATCCTTTACCTTGTTTACGATCAACTTGTTCTGTTCGTTGATACTGCCGTACTGCTGGCGTTCTTCAGGTGTCAGCGTGGCCAGCTTGCCCGAAAGGGCACCTTGCAATTGTTGTATCAGGTCGTTTATTGCCGTTTCTTCCGCTTCGGAAAAATGTCGGCTTTCAAAGTTTAAAAATGGCATAGTATTGTTTTTAATATTTTTCTTTCAAAATCAGGAACTGTCTGCTTTGGTGACTCGTCCCGGGATTATCAACACCCCGTCCGCCATGGTGGGCGGGGTAAATAATTCTTTACTACTTTAAACGTTTTAACGATAAAAGCCCTAACAGGTTTGCCCTTCGACAAGCTCAGGGTGACAGCCTGTTAGGGTTGGACATTTTAATTTTTAACTATTTTAAACATTCTAACTTCTTTATCGGTCTGCGCTTTCACGATATACGTTCCTTTAGAAAGCACAGTTACGTCTAATTGCGTAATGCCGGTTGCCGATTGTTGGTTCATTAATAACCTGCCGCTCATATCGAATACCTGTACACTTTGTACCATTTCTTTTCCGTCAAAGTTTAATTTATCTTTTACCGGGTTTGGCCAGTAAGCAAATTCCGTGTTGTTTATATCCGATGTCCTTAACTGTTCAACGAAGATACCTGTTGCTGCGCTTTCACAGCCATTAACGGTCTGAGTCACCCAATAAGTGGTATCATCTTCTACCGGTGTGGTTTCGGGAAGTACCATAGTCAGCGCCTGGTCGGCATACCAGGTCAGTTCGCCTTCGGCTTCCACTTCCAGGTCGGCCAGTGTCCATCCTTCTTCCACCTGCTGTACTTCTACGGCTATGGGCGCTTCCGGAACCGGATTCACCGTAACGGTTACTTCCACTCTTTCCGAACGGCAACCCGTGGCAAGGTTGTAGGCTTCTACCCAATAAGAAGTGCTTTCGGTTAATCCTTCTATGATGAAATTGTTACCGTGATACACATATTCCGTATCGTCTTCGTTGGCATACCAGAAAATGACGTTTCCTTCTGAGAATGCATACAAGAATGCATCATTGCCGGAGCACACCTGTACATCCGTGTTTTCCACCTCTAATACAGGGAGTGGGTTTATAGTAAATGTAATTTCCCCATAGATATCAGGATTTTCAATAGAAGTAGCTCTGATGGTCACTGTCCCGGCCCCTAATACGGTTACCAATCCGTTTTCATCTACAGAGGCATATTCCTCACCGGAAGCTATGCTCCAGATTACTCCTGTTTCAGTAGCATTACCCGGTGTAACAACCGCTTCCAGTTGAACGTTTTCCACATCCGCACAAAACTCCGTACCGGTGCCGTCTATATTGATGACTTCTATACTCTCCACGTTTACCACGTATTGGAAAATCCTTACGTTTCCTGTATCACTGGTATTATTGGGTCCTCCGTAAGCCACAACGGTTCCGTCTGCACTAAGGGACACAGGGCTTCCGAGAAAATTATCAGATGCACCTTCAGCAGATATTACATCTCCTTGAGCAATCCATTCGCCATCTGTGTACTTGTAAACAGTAACAAACCCACTATCTCCCAAAAAGCTAGAAGGGGTACCCACTGCAAACGTGCTTCCATCTGAATTAATACTGATATGGTCGCCAATAGCAGCAAACGGAGACGCTGATAAAATATTCTGCCCTTTTTGCACCCATGAATCTTCAATATACTCATATACGGTTGCCGCATATCCACCTGCGACAGTGCTATACCCCCCTACAGCAACAGTACTTCCATCTGAACTGAACTCTATCGCTCCGGTGTAGGGGCCTGTTATGGCTCCTCCCGTCCAGTTGCCATCCTCATAACTGAAAATATAAAACTGGCCTCCCGTACTCGAAGAAAAAGCAACTTTGGTACCGTCAGCGTTTAAGCTCACAGAATACCCGGCTCCGGAGGATCCGTCTGCGTTAATTTGCCCGCCCAGCAATTCCCAGCTTACCCCATTGTATTGGTAAACTTTTACATATCCAGGAGGATAAGGATAGGTTCCCGGAGCTCCAATGGCAATAATGTTTCCGTCATCGCTTATGCTTACGGAATGACCAAAATAATCTCCATCTGCATTACCCAAAATATCCTGCCCCAGTTGTTCCCACTCTGTTCCGTTATAACGATAGACTTTAACCATTTCATCTAGTTCATCATAGTTAAAAAGCCCTGGCCCTGTGACGATTGTGTTGCCATCCGCGCTTAGACTAATAAATCTTGAAACGCTTGGGCTTGAACCGGAGAAAGCTTCTCCGATTTCAATACGTTCTCCCAATGGTTCCCAGGAATCTCCCGTATTGTGGTAAACCGAAATGCCTCTGGAAGGGGCACTTGAGTACCCTGCGACTACCTGCCCGTCATCGCTTAAGCTTACCTGTATGCCAAAATAATGGTTGGTATCACCATTACCGTCGATATCCTCACCGATTTGAGCCCATTGCTGGCCAAAAGCCAGAAAAGGAATCCACAAGAATAAAGTAAAATAGATTTTTTTCATTTGTTTTAAAATTTTAATTTAAGAATTGGTGTCAGGCACCCGAATATTTTCAGGTGGTAAATTTGGGCTGAAAGAAAAATAAAATCCTAAAATTAACCCTCACAAAAATTACATCAAAGAAAAAGTAATTTACAACACACTTATTTATAGTTTATTATAAATAGAGTCGTTTTTCAAAAACATTGATTAAATAAAATATTCGAAAGAAGAAAAAAGAAAGATATTATGAAATAGTGATACCTTATTTCCTGTTTTTCAGCAGTGAGGCGCTGATTTTAAATAAGGTCTTTTATAGAATCAATCTTGTGTAAAGGGCTTATAGCTTGGAAAACCACTCATAAAGATCAACCTTGCGAGCTATGTTGAGTCTTTTTCTGATCCGGTATTTGCTGTTGTGAACACTTCTGGGATCCATCATTTTAATGCGGGCTATTTCTTTTGTGGAAAGACGTAATTTCAGTAACGAGCAAAATTCGATTTCAGTTTTTGACAATTCCGGATTTATTTGTAGGAGTTTTTTAGTAAATCCGGTAAAAGTCTGTTCAAAAGCAAACATAAATCCGGGATCGTTCTTCTTAATCATTTCGATCAAAGGGAGCGGGTCAATCCCCTCTTTCAAAAGTTTATATTTCCGGTTTTGACGGAAATACAAATACAATAATCCGACACACAAAAATACAGCAATCGAAATGATTATGATATTTCTTTCCCTATGCTTTTCATTTTCGTCGCCAGACTCCTTTATCACCGAATGCAGTGAATTGTTTTTATGTTGAGATATTTCTAATTGTACATTTTTTAGCTTCAGCTGGTATTGCTGTGAAGCGTCTTTGTTTCCCAATGCATCATATACTTCAACAAAACCCTTGTATAACGCCTCCAAATTAAGAGGATCCCCGCCTTCCGGGCGGCTTTGTTCCGCTTTTTTATAGTATTCAAGCGCTTTCAGATAGTCTTTTCTGGTTTGGGATATGTCGCCCAATACGGAATAATTCAGGAAAATAGTAAAGCCCTTTTCCTTGTTTTCGGGCTGAAGAGTAAAAGATTTCCTGATGTAATATTCTGCCGAATCCGGACTAATTTTGGCATAAACAGTCCCTATGTTCGCATAATTGATAAACAGGATTGATCTTTTTGTTTCCGAGTCGGGAAGTTTCTGCAATTCCCAGTCAGCTAACAATAATTTTCTAATTGCCATCTTAAACTTTTCCTGTTTATAATACAAATTGGAAATATAAATATGTGCATTGGCTTTTGACTGTATTATTTTAGGATCATTTTCATTTGCCTTATCTAAAATCTGAATTGCCTTTTCATATTCCTCCAGTGCCCTTTCATATAATTCATTGTCAATATAAACTTGGCTCAGGTAAATGTGTGCCACGCCCCGGTATTTTATATTATCATATTCCACGGCTTTTTCTTCTAATTTTTTTGCGAAATGTATGACATTCTGAAAATCTGCCTTTCGCAAAAAATACCAGCATTTATTGGACAATAAAGTTAATTCGGAAAAATGGTCGCGCTTTTCAATTGCCTCATCCAATAAGAGCTCCAGCTGTTTATAGCCCGGATCTGGATCAGATTTGAGCAATTGCTGCATAGCATCTACTTTTTTCTGAAAAGAATTAACATGCGCATCGTCCTGGGCAAACAAATTACAGCCCATAACAGCTACACATAAGAAAAAAAGTTTAAGTTGTTTCATTACTCAAACCAAAATGAAGGGTGAAAATTTGTATGTAAAGTTAATGCTTTTTAAAAGCGTTTTAAGAAACACAACTAAATCTTCTCCATTAATTCTTCCCATTCGCTCATTTTATCTTCCAGTTCAAGCTTTAATTCATCGTATTGTTTCAGGTCTTCGTCTGAATGGGAAGATTCAAATTTTTTCTCTAATTCAGCAATTTTCAATTCAAATGAAGCAATTTCTTCCTCTAATTTGCTGATTTTGTTTTTAATGCGTTTTTGTTCTTTGATTTCTTCTTGGGAAAGTTGGGGCTTTTCTTTTATGGGGTAATCTGAATGCTCGCCTCCTTTGGAGGAACCGGGGGAAGCCTCAATTTCCCGGAATCCCTGTGCTTTTCGTTCGACTAAATATTCGTTGATTCCTCCAAGGAATTCATTGACTTTTCCGTCCCGGAACTCAAAGACCTTTTTGGCCAAACCGTCCAGAAATTCACGGTCATGCGAAACCAGAATCAGCGTTCCGTCGAAATTCTGCAAAGCAAGTTTCAGGATTTCTTTTGACTGGATATCCAAATGGTTCGTCGGTTCATCCATTACCAAAACGTTGAACGGTTTCAACAATAATTTAGCCAGTGCCAGACGGTTTCGCTCACCCCCTGAAAGCACGGAAACCTTTTTCTCAACGGTTTCGCCACTGAATAAAAAAGCACCCAGAACATCGCGAACCTGTTTGCGGGTTTCTTCTGTGGAAGCATATTCGGCTTCTTCCAGAACCGTCCATTTTTCATTTAAGGCTTCGGCCTGGTTTTGCGCGAAATAACCGACTTCCACATTATGGCCGGGTTTGATGGTTCCGGAATGGTCAAGCCCATCGACCATCACACGTGCCAGCGTGGTTTTTCCCTGTCCGTTTTGTCCGACGAAAGCGATTTTTTCACCGCGGTTTATGAAGAAGTTTACACCGTCAAAAATTTGTTTGGAACCATAAGCTTTTCCGACATTTTCCAGCTCGAATATAATTTTTCCCGGAATTACACCCGAAGCAAACCGTATGTTCATTTTGTGAACGTCTTCGTTTTCCACTTCAATCCGGTCAATTTTGTCTAATTTTTTGATCAGGGATTGCGCGGTCGCGGCTTTGGAAGCCTTTGCCCGGAATTTATCGATTAGCTGCTGTGTGTGTTTGATGTATTGTTCCTGGTTTTTCTGCGCCTGTTCCATCTTTTCGCGCCTTTCCTGTCGCAGTTCAATGTATTTGGAATAATTGGCTTTGTAGTCGTGGATCTGTTTGTTGGCGATTTCCAGTGTGCGGTTCGTCACATTATCCAGAAATTGTTTGTCGTGCGAGACCAGAACGACCGCGCCCGGATAATCCTGTAAAAATTCCTCCAGCCATAAAATCGAGTCAATGTCCAAGTGGTTGGTCGGCTCATCGAGCAAAAGGACATCGTGTTTTTGCAAAAGCAATTTTGCCAGTTCGATTCGCATACGCCATCCGCCTGAAAATTCTTCGGTCTGCCGGTGAAAATCTTCGGCTTTGAATCCTAAACCGAAAAGGATTTTTTCCATTTCGGCATCTTTTGTATATCCGCCCAGCATATTGAAACGATCGGTAAGATGGGTGATGTCATCGATCAATTGTGCATAAGAATCGCTTTCATAATCCGTCCTTTCGGTCAATTGCTGATTGGTAAAATCTATTTTTTTCTGGATTTCATTGAGTTGCTCAAAAGCCCGCCCGGCTTCATTCCAGACGGTTCTTCCTTTTTCAAAATCAATGTCCTGCGTCAGATAACCTACGCTGACTTCGCCTTCATGAACGACATCGCCCTCATCGGAATCCTGTTGTTTCGCAAGGATTTTTAAAAGGGTGGATTTTCCGGCTCCGTTTTTTCCTGCCAGACCTACCCGGTTTCCTTTGTTGATGCGAAATGAAACATTGTCAAATAAATAATTTCCTGCGAAATGAACGCCTAAATTCTGAACTAATAACATTTTGCAAAAATAGCAGTTTCAGGTTGATTTGGAAATGGGAAATTATCCTGAAGGATTTAATTTCTAACCCGTAGTGCATTATCTGTTTGAATACAAAGGATAGTAAAATAATTCATTAGTATTTGGCTTCGGCAAGTTCAGCTTGACAAATTGATTTTTTCAGCCTATTGTCAGACTGAGCTTGTCGAATTCTTTTTTTAAACGATTGAAAATCAATTATATTTTTCATAGTTGATAATGCACTACGGGTATTTCTAAGAAAATAAAACCGGCTTATATAAGTTTGGGAAGTACAGAAATATTCTTTCGGCAGAATTAATTTTTAATGATTTTCCTGGTAATTGTTTTGTCTTTTAATTTTATAATAAGAAGATAAGCCCCTTTCGGCAAATAACCTATATCCAATTCTTCTGTGGAAAATCTTCCTTTCTTCATTTTCAACAGCTTCCCTGAAGTGTCGTTTAATTTAATCTCTTCAATTTTTACAGGTGCTTCAATTCTGATCATGTCATTTGCGGGATTAGGATACACATTAATTCCTGTATTTCCTTCCTGGTCTTCCACTGATAATACGGAACATTCAACCTCTGCTACCCATCCGGGATTATTATTTCCGTCATTGGATGTAAAACGCACAGTTATACTCCCGTCTTCTGCGGTAGAAACAAAAGGCCCGGGTATGGTATTTCCGGTCAATGCATCTCCGTTTGGAAACAAGGGAGCTTCCGTACTGTTTCCGTTGTAGATATACATAAAATCCCAATCACTCATTAACCTGAATTGAGAAAATGTTAACTTCACTTTTTCTCCGGGATTTACAGGATAAAATGTCTTTATAAGTCTTTGAGCTGTTTGGTATGGGCCGGATTCTCCCCCTGTATCCGTGAAATTTTGTCCGCACCAGTTTCCGGTTAAAATAAGATACCTTCGCGGAGAATATTCGAATTCACCATTTTCACAAACATTTTCCACATCTACCTGGTAATATTTATTCATATCCAAGCCGGTGATTTCTATTGTTGAGGATATCGAGGATTGCCATTCTGTAGGTTCGTCTCCATATTCATATATACGGTATATCCATTCATCAGACAAAACATCATTGATAATCAACAGGTAATGACTGTCTGAAATTTCCTGGAATTCCAAGCCTTCTACTGTTGCCATACACGAACTTGCGCAATCGGTTCCCAAACACAATTTTGAATCGACCGTATTTCTGATTAACGTCGCGGGCTGTGGGCCAAAACCTTTGGCAAAATTAATTCCGACCGGGGCCAGGTGGCAATAGCTCATGATGGTTCCGCCATCATCGGGCAATTCTCCATCGCAGCCTTCACTATAACCCGCCCAAGGACCACACCCGTCTATCGCCGTATCATTTCCGTTCCACGCACAGGCATGTGTATGCGGTGATCCCATACTATGTCCCATCTCGTGTGTCATTGCTTCAATGGTCCAGGAATAAACCGGTACGTCTTCATAGAAAAGATTGACCCCCGAATATGCATAACGGGAACCTGTACAAATGGAGTTTACATCCGCGATGCTGGTGCTTGACGGATAATTGACCAAATGCCCTATATCTCCATTAAAAGCCGTTCTTATCTGCCTGAATTTTTCTAGATTTTGCCAGTATTCCCCATCATAAGAGTCATCTGTTGTCCAGATCATTACCTCACTGAGGGCGACCCTGATGTCGTCATTTTCATACAGGGTATGTATATTGTTGTGTATGGCGGTAATCCAGTTTAATGTTTCGGTTTCATCGGAACCGTTTATAAGATAGGCAGCATTGGTTATTTCGTAATAAATCCTGACGCAGTTTTCGGTCATCTGCACTTTGGACAGCATATCATTGTCAAATGAAATATTCTGGTTTTGATTCTCGGTAAGTTCGTCAACTCCGCAAACAAAAGGATTTTGCCCCAAAAGGTTTTTGTCCGAATAAGCTACAAAATCCTGCTTGTTTTTTGCTTTACCGACAGTAAGGTTTCCCAGGCTTTCAGAAGAAGCGATTCCGATTACATCGTTTTCGAAAAAACTAAATGCGGCGATGGACGAATAATCTTCTTTTACAATGCCTTGATAATAAACTCCGGGACGGTAATCAATAATTTCACCCTTTTCATTTTTTGCTGTGAAATCATCTGTGCAGATATTATTTCTGACCAGCTCTATTTCAACAAGCCTTTTATCATAGGGGATTTTAATCCGAATATTATGTGGTTTTTCCTTTAGTATTTTCAAAAGCGCCTGGTTGTTAAGAGAAAGCACAGATACGTCAGTGGCTGCTTTGGAATAGGTATTTAACCGGGTCGCAGCGATGTTTAAATTAAAAATTTCTAAGTCTTGAAACCTTTGATTGGCTATGTGTGCGGATTGAATTTTCTCACTGATAGGTTTATTCTGTCCGAAAGCCATACAGAAAAAAAATACACCTAAAAATTGAATTATTTTTTTCATTTACATATAGTTAAGCCATGTAAATTTAAAAAAATAAATTTTCAGAGCACAGAAAAATTATTCTGTCTTTCCGATTTCGTCGATGATGTTGTTTTTTACTTTATTCATCATAAATTCATTTGTATTAACAACACGGGTTTTGGATAAAGAATCGTGCCAACCGGTTTCTCCGAAAAATGAAAATGCTTCGAGAGGAATACAACGATAGAGAGAACGAAGTATATAATCCATAAATTTTGGAGCTTCACCATTTAATGTTACTACCATGGTTCCTGTAATGAATTTTCCAATTGTTTTTCCTCCAAATAAAAATTCTTGGAGAGTCATGAGAACAATAAAAAATATGATATATAATATAAAGTACAAAGAATAGGCGAGAGATGTGTTTTTTTGCTCAAAAGCACCACTATCATTTGAAAGCAATTTCAGAATAAGAGCAAACACAATTGGTGTAAAGAAAAACAGATTGATTAGATAAAGAAGAAACAGATCAATCAGGAAATTCACAAAACGCTTTCCTTTTGAGGCCAGAGAAAGTTCAACGGGGTCAAGAAAAGAATTCATAAGATAATTTTTACAATGATAAGAATTATTTTAGAAATTTATCAAAACGGCGAATGTCTGCCTCACGGTCAAAATCAGTTCCTTTTTCAATAAAATCAAAAAGAAATTCACTCATTTGCGGCGCAAGCAAAGTCCCGCGTGTTCCCATTCCGTTCAGCACAAACAAATTTTTAAATTCCGGATGATTGCCCAGAACCGGGCGGCGATCCACAATCGTTGGCCGGATTCCGGCTGTATGTTCCAGGATTTCATATTTTCCGGTGTACATTTCTTCCAGATATTTTTGAATTTCTTTTTTTCCTTTTTCGGTCGGGTTATAAGTCAAATCATCACGGTCGTAAGTGGAAGCCGTAAGCGCGGTTTTTTCGTCCAGCGGCATCAAAAAATTATGCGCTTTCCAGATGGCTTTCGGGATTTCGGTTTCGGTTCGGATTTTCAGGACTTCGCCTTTTACGCCGATGACGGGAAGATGATTGAAATACGGGTTTTCGGTTATGCCGAAGCCTTCGCAAAAAACAATCCGTTTGGCGGAAATACCTTTGTAGGCAATTCTATTTTCATCAATCATTAACGCGGAATAATCAAACTTTTCATTCCGGTACAATTCATTTTTAATTAAAGAGCTTTTGAAAGACGAAAGGCAATTTCCCAGGTCAATTCTTCCGGTTTGCTTCACTTCCGCATAACCAAAAGGAGCTTCAATATTTTTGTTTTGAACGAATTTGATTTCTTCCGAAAGAAAAGGTTTCAGTTCCGGCATCACCGATTTTTTCCGCCAGGTTCTGACTTCGTCTTCATTTTTCAAAATCCGGTAAACAGGGATTTGTTCCACAAATTTTCCGTCCAGTAAATTTTCAAATTCCGAGAAATATTCATTCATTAATTCCAATTGTTCGCCGGCATGCCAGATCAATGAAAACCGTTTCAAAACCACAGGATTATAAATCCCTACCGCGACAGATGAAGCCTTGTTTTTGTCTTCGTCAATGACCAGAAATGATTTTTTTTCGCGCAGCAACTTTAACGCAAAACAGCTTCCGGCAACGCCTTGTCCGACAATTAAATAATCAATCATTAAAATTTATACTGATTAAAAAGAGTTAACAAAATTAAATGATTAATGTTACATTTGCTCAATTATGCAACACACAATGAAAAAACTTTACATCTTAACAATGCTGCTTTTTTGCTCAGTTTTATCCTTTGGGCAAATGCACACTGTATCTCAAAAGATACAGGAATTGACCTCAAAGAATCAGGCGTTTAAAAGCTATGATTTGTTTTCGGAAAACAATGATGTCCAGAAAACCGGTAAATATTTGAAATCTGCGTCAGATGTTTCCGTGCTGGATTTGAATCAGCCCCAATTACAAAAACTAATTGCCGACAAGCCGGAAACATTGACTTTTTCCGTGCCTTATAATGGGGAGATTGTCCTTCTGAATTTGTACAAAGAGAACATTCTCACCGATGATTTTGTTGCCAGAAATGAAAAAGGGCAGGCAATTAATTATACGCCCGGCGTTTATTACAAAGGAATCATCGGGAACGATATGAATTCGCTGGCCGCGTTCAGCTTTTTTGACGGGAATGTCATGGGTGTAGCATCTTCTGCCGAATTGGGAAACCTGACTTTGGGAAAATCAAAAGACAAACAGGATTTTGTGGTTTATTCGGACAAAAATCTTTTCGGACAAAACCCTTTTGTTTGCGGCGCCGATGAATTACCTGAAAATCAAAACCAAAATATTTCGTTTGACAATGAAATGCTGTCCACAATGCAGATGACCGAAAACTGTGTCAGGATTTATTATGAAGTAGCCAATGCCACCTATATGATAAACGGCTCCAGTGAAACCCAAACACTGAACTGGCTTACGGGTGTTCATAACAACATCGCGACATTGTACACAAATGACGACGTGAAAGTCGCAATGAGCGAGGTTATGATCTGGACAACCGATGATCCTTACGATGGGGATTACGGGGAAAACCTGGATGAATTCCGTCAGACGAGAACGGTTTTCAACGGTGATCTGGCGCATTTGGTTAATTATCCGGCGACCACCAGCGTGGCTTACCTGAATTCCATCTGTACGGATTTCCGTTATGCTTATTCCGGGATTGATCTTTTTTATGAAGAAGTTCCGACTTATTCCTGGACCATCATGGCAATGACGCACGAAATGGGACATTCGCTCGGTTCACCGCATACGCATGCCTGTGCCTGGAACGGAAATGATACGGCGATAGACGGATGCGGCCCGTGGGCAGGTTACAGCGAAGGCTGTGACGGCGACCTTCCACCGTCCGGCGGAACGATCATGAGCTATTGCCACCTGACGCCGGTCGGAATTGACCTGACCCAGGGTTTTGGGCCACAGCCCGCCGCGCTGATCAGGAATACGGTCGATTCGAAATTATGCCTGGGAACCGATTGCGTAAGTTCCTGTGTGCCGACTGTGGAAGGCCTGAATTTGAATTTTAACGTTTCAGGTGCGCAGCTTGAGGTTTCCATTATCGACGAAACCTCAGACAGCTGGTCTTATGTGGTTTATGAATATGGAACAACTCCGGGTAACTGGACTGATATTACAAATCCTGTTTTTGACATCTCGGGGCTTCAGGAAAATGTTTATTATGAACTGATGGTTGGAAATGTATGTGATAACGGAATTTATGGAAATGTTGTCAGAAGGCTGATTTTGCTGGGCGATTTCTGTAACGGGCAGACATTCACAGATACTGGCGGAACAAACGGAAATTATGGTGATGATCAGACCTTCGTGAAAACATTTTATCCGTCCTCAGCTGACGAAAAAGTTAAACTGTCCTTTACTTCTTTTGATCTTGAGCAGGGTTACGATTTCATGTACATATATAACGGCGATAGTGAGAGCGCACCGGTATTTGCCGGTGGAAACCAGCTGTCGGGGAATAGCATTCCGGGGCCGTTTACTTCTACTGCGGACAATGGCGCGGTTACCGTGAAATTTGTTTCGGATTCTTATGTGACGGGAGCCGGCTGGCAGGCAAATATAAACTGTGCCGCTTTGGGTATTGAAGATTTCGGGGATTCATCGGGTGTGAATGTTTATCCGAACCCGTCATCGGATTTCGTCAATATTGAAGCACAAAAAGAAATCAAATCTATAAAACTGAACGACGCTTCGGGGAAATTAATTTTGAATAAAAAATCAAATTCCGTTCAGGATAAAATCGATATTCAGCATTTACCGAAAGGGTTTTATATTTTAACAATTGAGCTGAAAAATCAGAAAGTAATAAAGAAAATTATCAAAAGTTAATAAATAATTTCCTGAAAGATAAATTAAAAAACCCGCGACAGAAAGCACCTTCACGGGTTTTTTGCTGGTAAGGAACTGGCTGGTAGAAATTTGCGTTTTCAGGTAAAAGAAAAAACATTATATTTGTCGATTGTAAAATCAAACCATAAATAATTCGCACATGAGCATGAAAAAACCTTATCTAATTATCCTTTTGCTTTGTTCGTTTGTAGCATTCGGGCAAACGCGCGCCGTATCACAAAAAGTTCAGGAGCTGAACGCCAAAAACCAATCTTTTGAGAATTTTAACCTTTTCACAAAAAATAACGACACCCAAAAGGCGTCAAAATACCTTACTTCGGCTACTGATGTTACGATTTTAAATTTGAATTCAGATGAATTGGAAAGAATCGTACACGAAGCGCCCAAATACTTAACCGTTTCCATTCCTTATCAGAATGAAATGGTCAATGTTCAGCTTTACAAACAGAATATCTTAACAGATTCATTCGTTGCAAAAGACGAAAAAGGAAACGTAATTGACTACAAACCAGGCGAGTATTACCGCGGAATTGTCAACGGAGATTACACATCACTGGTCGGAATCAGCTTTTTTGAAAACGATGTAATAGGTGTGATTTCAACCTACAACAGGGGGAATATCATTTTAGGAAAATCTGTGGACAGACAGGATTTTGTAACTTATTCAGACAAAAACCTGCTGGGAGAAAACCCGTTTCAATGCGGAGTTGACGATCTCCCGCACAATCAGGACATTCAAAACGAAATCAGCTATACGCCGGAGATGGCATCTAAAACATTGACGGAAAAATGTATAAAGATTTATTATGAAGTCGCTTACCGTCCGTACCAGTTAAACGGGAGCAATATGGACCAGACATTGAACTGGATTACGGGAATGCATAATAACGTTGCTACATTGTATGACAATGATAATGTGAATGTAGCGTTGCACAATGTTATGGTTTGGACGGTCAATGATCCTTATGATACTTCCCAGGATTCTCCTTCAGAGATATTGTATGAGTTCCAGGGGAATGTCGGCGGACAATTCGTGGGGGACGTAGCCCAGTTGGTAGATTATCCGTCCACCACCAGTATCGCCTTTGTAGATTCTCTTTGCGGCGACATGAATGTTTCTTATGTGGGAGCGGCTTTGAATTATGCGCAGGTTCCTACTTATTCATGGAACATTATGGCCATGACACATGAAATGGGGCATTCTTTCGGTTCGCCGCATACACACCATTGTTCATGGAATGGAAATAATACCATGATCGACGGTTGCGGCCCGACTGCCGGAGCACCCGATTCGGGAACCAATTGTGCAACGGGCCCGCTTCCTACAAATGGTGGAACCATCATGAGCTATTGTCATTTAATTCCTTCTGTCGGAATCAACTTTTTGAACGGATTTGGCGACCAGCCCGGCAATCTGATCAGAAGTACAATTGATTCAAAAACCTGTTTAGGTACAGACTGCTCTTGTATGTTTACCGTTCAGGGTGTGGAGATCAGCTATTTGCCGAACGGAGATGTTCAAGCGGAAATCATAGACAACACTTCCAGCGAATGGAAATACCAGGTTTATCCTTACGGAGATGAGCCAAGCGGCAACTGGCAGACAACGACAAGCCAGACGCTTGATTTGTCTGATTTAGCAGACAATATGTATTATGAGCTGCTGGTTATGAATATGTGTGACAGCGGTTCTGAGGGTGGAATTTCCCAAACGATCATACTGACCGGTGGATTCTGTGACGGAACGCTTTTCACAGATACCGGAGGGGAAAACGGAAGCTATGGGAACAACCAGCACTTTGTCAAAACATTCTATCCGAATGTTGACGGAGAAAAAGTAGAGCTTTCTTTTGTCAGGATCGGTTTGCAGGCCAATGACTTCATGTATGTTTACAACGGGCCTTCAACTGAATCACCTTTATTTGATCAGGGAACCATTACCGGAAACAATAATCCCGGTCCGACTTTCGAATCAACGGATGCAACAGGGGCGATTACGATTGAATTTATTTCTAACCCATCCGGCGCGGCCTATGGCTGGGAAGCAAATGTAGATTGCGGTATTCTGGGCATAGAAGACATGAGCGATTCTTACGGAATCACCGTTTATCCGAACCCCGCGTCCGATATTTTGAATATCAATTCACAAAAAGGACAGATTCTTTCAGTTCAGTTAACGGATACTGCCGGAAGAACGGTGCTTACAAGCAATGTTAACCAAGCAGTTACCGCGGTAAATGTCAGCCATCTGCCAAAAGGAGTTTATATCCTCAGCATTAAAATGGACAACAAAACCGTTACCAAGAAGGTTATTAAAAAATAATCCATAACAATAAATCGATAAAAATGCCGCAGGAAATTGCGGCATTTTTTATGTACGAAGATTCGCTACTGAACGCCGTGCCTGCCGGCAGGCGGGTAGCCGAAGTGGGCGGGTTTTAATTTTTTATTCTTACCACCCGATACAATCGGGCGGTAGTGGGTGTTCGAACACCCTGTCTGCTATGGCAGACACCCCTCTTGAAAAGAGGGGAAATTCCCCTCCTCCCTGCCCGTCCCTGCCTGACGGGAGGCAGGCGGCAGGCGGGCGGAGGGGTGCCCGCCAAAAGCGGGCGGGGTGGGGGAATATCAAAATTTCATAAATTTGGAAGAATAAACCCTTGCTTCCATACGTCCTGCCTGCCCCTCCGCTGGTGCACGATTGTATCGTGTACCATTCTTTAATCCAAATTCATTTTCAAAAGCTCATCCAAATAAATCCGCTCATTGGCCAGTCTCGGCACTTTGTTTTGTCCGCCTAATTTCCCGCGTTCTTTCATCCATTCAAAAAATAAATTCTTCCTCGCCACATTTAATTTCAGCGGATTTAAAGTAATATTTTTATAACGCTTGGCTTCATAATCCGAATTCAATTCCTGGAGCGACACATCCAGAATCGTTGAAAATTCGTCTATATTTTCCGGCATTTTTTCAAATTCGATCAGCCATTCATGTGCACCTTTTTCATTTCCGTCCATGAAAACAGGAGCGGCGGTAAATTCCTTGACGATTGCGCCCGTAGCTTTGCAGGCTCTTTTTAATCCTTCTTCCGCGTTTTCTATGATCAATTCCTCGCCAAACGCATTGATATAATGTTTTGTCCTGCCCGAAACAACAATCCGGTATGGATTTTTAGAAGTGAATTTAACCGTATCGCCGATGATGTAACGCCACAAACCGCCGTTGGTGGAAATCACCAGTGCGTAGTTTTTTCCGGTTTCTACTTCCTGAAGCGGAATTGCATTTGAAGTACCAAACCGATCCATCGGGATGAATTCATAGAAAATCCCGTTGTCGAGCAATAGCAGTAAATCCTTGGAATGCTTTTGATCCTGGATGCCGAAAAATCCTTCGGAAGCATTATAGATTTCGTAGAAATTCAGGTTTTTCTGAGTTAGTTTGCGGTAATTTTCTTCATAAGGTTTGAAGCTGATCCCGCCGTGGAAAAATACTTCCAGGTTAGGCCAGATTTCGTCAAGGTAATTTTTACCGGTTTCTTCGCGGACGTAATTTAGCAAAACAAGCATCCAGGAAGGAACGCCCGTCAGGCAACCAATGTCTTCTTTGATGACAGCATCTGCAATGGCTTTCATCTTGGTTTCCCATTCGCTCATCAGGGAAATCTGTTTGTTCGGCGTATTTCTCAATTCGGCATAAAAAGGAAGATTGTCAATCAGAATAGCTGAAAGATCACCGAATAAGGTTTCATATTTTTCATAAATCTCGCTGCTGCCGCCCAGCCGGAGGTTCTTATTTTTAAAGATTTCGGTGTCAGGATGGTTGTTCAGGTAGAGCGCGAACAGCATTTTTCCCGCGGCATAATGACCGTTTTCCAAAGATTCATCGCTGATGGGAATAAATTTACTTTTGGCATTCGTGGTTCCCGAAGATTTGGCAAACCACTTGATTTTCCCATGCCAGGAAACATCGGGCGTTCCTTTGCGTGCTTTCTCTATATAAGGTTCAAATTCTTCATAAGTAACCAATGGAATGTGCGACCGGAAGGTATCATAATCGTTGATCTCATCAAAACCGTACAGTTTTCCGTATTCGGTATTTCTCGCCGCCGATAAATTTTCAAACAGTACGTTTTCCTGTGTTTCCACCGGGTTCAGCATAAAACTTTCTATCTGACGCATTCGTTTACTCATCAGAAGTTCCATAACTTTGTTTACCAGACCTTGTGCGGGCATAGAAATTTTTAGTTTAGACAAAATTAAACAAACGCAATGACTTTTGAAGGGCAGTTGAAAAAGATGATCACGGAAAACGGAAACCCCGTCCGGTATTATTTAAACCTGAAAGATAATTACCTGGATGTGAACCAGCAAATTGGAAAAAATATCCGGGTTTTTCATGACCATAACGAATGCTTGAATTGTGGCCTTGACAAACCGATTTACCGGATGGGCTACTGCAAGGAATGTTTTTTTACGGTTCCCGAAGCCAATGAAAACATCATCCGGCCGGAATTGTCCACTGCGCATTTGGGTGTCGGGCAACGTGATCTGGAATGGGAAAAGAAGTTTGAATTACAGCCGCATATTGTTTACCTGGCTGTTTCTTCCGATTTAAAAGTAGGCGTAACACGTGTCGCCCAGATTCCGACAAGATGGATTGACCAGGGCGCTTCCTATGCCACGATCCTGGCCAAAACCGATAACCGTTATGAAGCCGGAATGATTGAAGTTGCCCTGAAAAATTATGTTTCCGATAAGACGAATTACCAGAAAATGCTCAAAAATGATGTTCCTGAAATTGACCTGATTCAACAAAAGGATTTATTCAAAACATATTTTCCGGAAGAAAAAGCCAAATTTTATACACCCGATAATTCGGTTTATACGTTTGAATATCCCGTTTTAAAATATCCCGAAAAAATAAAGTCGCTGAATTTGTTGAAGCAACGGGAATTCGAAGGAATCTTAACCGGGATCAAAGGCCAGTACTGGATTTTTGAAGACGGAACCGTTTGGAACGTTCGCGGCCATGAAGGTTTTTATGTGAAAATCAACTTGTAAACCTGAGTTCGGTTATTCAAACTTTGTCAAAACGCTTTTAAATAGTGAGATGTGAGATTTTTCTTGAACACAATATCGGGCATATTGTGGAAAGAAAAACCGAAACAGATTGCTGTATAAAAGCGTTTCATTTTTTCGCTGTTAATAAAAGCATTCGTCTGCCTCGTTGTATTTTCACACGATAGCTCGCTATCCCTTTGAAAATCCGCCTTGCATCCAAATACTTTTATTAATTTTGACTTTGTTTTAATAATCGAACTCAGGTTGTAAAAAAGCCCGGATTTTATAACCCGGGCTTAACACTAAAGTCCCCTAACCAATCTGATGAAGTCTTATTTTTTGATGATTTTTCTGGTTTCAGTTTTCCCGTTACCCAAAGTGATTTTTAAGATATAGATTCCTTTGTTCAGGTGAGAAACATTGACTTTATCTGAATTTGAATTCATCACTTTTTGTCCTGTCATGCTGTAAATTTCTATCGATTTGATTTTTTCTTTCGAAGCAATATTAACAAAATCGGTTGCCGGATTCGGATAAACTGTAACAGAGCTTCCCGCAAATTCCGGCTCGCTGACGCCCATCGTGGTTAAATCCAGCGTATATTTCAAAACGCCCAGCCCGGAAGTCCCGATGTAAATATCCGCGAAATTGTCATAGAAATGAAAATCGGTCGATGAAAACACATTGCCGGAACTGAGCGGCATATACAAGTCGTCTTCAATCGTTTCCCAGGTTTCTCCACCGTCTTTGGAATACATCAGCCCAAATTCCGAAACACTGGAATTATGTGTAGCGGCAAGGATATGTCCGTCTGTAATGGTGGAATGTTCAACATTGTGGACGATGGAATTCGATAACTGTGTCCAGTTCTGTCCGCCATCCAAAGTGGTGAAAATCCCTTTGCTGGAAGCGATGGAAAATTGCTGTGCATTCAACGGATTCTGAACCAGCTTGAAGATCATGTCGGTATCTGCGCCCAAAGTTTCCAGCCCGTTGCTGATTTCCGTCCAGGTTGCACCGCCATCGGTCGTTTCATGCACGCGGCTTCCTTTCACAGCGATGACGTGCTGCGGATTTTCATCGGGAAAAAGAAAATCTTTTACAATCCCGGACGACGAAGGAACATTGATGGAATTCGACTGGATATTATTCAGGTCGGAAAAATCAATTTCATAGATTTCAGGATTTTCCCCGAACGATGAAAAAGAAACCCAGATTTTGTCCGTCGTGCCGGGAACAGCTTCCACATCGTCCAAACTGTTGGAAAAATTAGAATATAACTGTGTCTGTGTTTCGCCGTGGTCGTCGCTCACATTTAGGCTGTACCCAATAAAACCTCCCGAAAAAGTATAGACCCTGCCGGCCTGGTTTTTGTCCGGTATTACCGTTGTTCCCGAATTATTGGTCACATAATTGATCGGCAGAATGTCGTAAGAACCTTCCTCGCCGGTTTGCATGTCTTTGTGCACAAAACCAAACTGGACACCGTAGTACAAATGTTCTTCCGTATCATTGGCGAAATAATGAATGTTTCCACCCGATACAAAATAAGGCGTTTTCACACGTTCCATCGTTGCGCCTTTGTCGGTTGAGAACATAGGATAATAGTTCGCCGAAATGAATATTTCATTTTCATTGAATGGATTGAACGAAGCATCCAGACCATAATAATAGTTATCCGGATTGTCCGATGCGTTTTCATAAACATGCAAATCCCAGGTTTCACCACCGTCATTGGAAATCGCTACTTCATTGTCTTCCAGTACAATTATATTGGAAGGATCGGACGGGTTGAACTGGATCACATTGATGTTATCCAGCAAATAATTCGCCCAGGTAATCGGAACGATTTCCCAGGTTTCGCCGCCATCTGTCGATTTGTAAAGGTTTTCCGGATATGCCCCGAAGCTGATGCCGGTTCCCACCCAGATTTCATCTGAATTTCCCGGATGAAATGTGATCGGCTGTAAAACGATTCCCGCTATTTTCTCCGCCCAGGTTTGTCCGCCGTCTTCTGAAATCAACAATCCGCCGTCAACGTCCGTGTCGCCGTTTCCGCGTGTGATGAAAAGTTTTTCGGGATTTTCAGGGTCAATCGCCACCTGTCCGGGCATGATATTCAGGTTTTCAGTAGAAGCATAAACTTCTTGCCAGGTTGCACCGCCGTCTGTGGTATAAAATGTTTTTTCGGCCGCGCCAAATCCCAAAGGATAACCGACCGACAACAGCGCGTAATCGGGGTCGGATTCCGAAATGCTGTACGAAGAAATCCAGTTGTCATCCGCATTGGAATCAGGCTGCGGAGCGGTGTACTGATGTTCGATTTCCTTTGTTTCGGTGTTCAGGACAAACACAGAACGCCCGATGGTAAGAGAGCCGGAACGAATGAAATACGTGAGCTTATTGTCCTGGAATGTTCTTAAATTATTTTGCAGCGAATTGAACGAACCATTCGGTATCGCGTAAAAAACCGACCAGGTTTGTCCGTTGTCATCAGATGTCAGGATGTGATTGCCCAGTGTATTCGCATACAGTTTGTTTTCCACGGTACGGTCATAATTCACACCGAAAATACGGCCATATTCATTTGAGCCGACGGCTTCAAACTGTGCGTTCAAAAGTGGAGCGATGCAAAGATTGATTAGTAAGATTAAAGTAAATTTTCTCATTGTGTTATGGATATGAAATTTTACCGCAAATTCGAAACAATGAAAATCAAACCCAAAAATTTCATCAGAAATAACACGACCTCAAACCGGAAAAAGCGTGACATTTTTTCTAAATAGCTGACAGATAGTCGTATAAATTGATTTCTTCAGGCAGATGCATTTTTTTAATAATCCGTTCTTTTCGTTTCCTGCATGCTTCCACCGTGATATTGAGAAGTGACGAAATTTCTTTGGTGGACAAATTCATATAGATGTATGAGAGAAACCGGACGTCATTGGAAGTAAGTTCCGGATGTTTTTCTTTGAGCGACGAAAGGAATCCGTAATTGGTTTCTTCAAAATGGGTGAAAAATTCGTCCCATTCCGATTCTTTTTTCAAGTGGTGTTTGAGTTCAAAAATTCGCCTTTTCAGGCTTTCGTTTCCCCGGATTTCCGATTCACGTGAAAGAGATTCTATGATGTCTTCAATCAGTTCGTTTCGGGCGGAAATAGATAAAGCTTTTGAGGCAAGCTGGCGGTTTTTGGCTTCGATTTCATTTTTGAACCGTTCTTTTTCCAGCAAAGCCAGTGCGCTTTGTTCGTTAAGTTCCTGTTCCAAAAGCAATTTGCCGTTTTTTTCTTTTTCCAATTCCAGTTCGGCAATTTTCTGGCTGTTTTCTGCAATGATTTTCCGTTGTTTCAGCTTGGCGGAATAGTTTCTCAAAGCCCATAAAGTAATCAGAATCAGAATGATAATTCCACCAATGATGGTATAAAACAACCGTCTTTCCGCATTCAGCCGCTTTTGACTTTCTGTGAGCTTTTTCTGGTAATTCTGCAATTCGAACTTGATCCGGCTGTTTTCAAATAATTTCCCGTTTTTGACCTGGTTCAGCGAATCTTTCGCCCACATCATCGAATCTTTATATTGAAAAGCAATATTGTCCTGATTTGTTTTCCGGTAAAGACTGGCCAGCTTATCGTAAGCATCAATTCTGTTTTCTATACTCGACTGCCGGTCGTTTATGGCGAGATTTGCAAATTTTATGGCGTCGTCCGGCTGATTTTCATTTTCATAAACCGAAGAAAGCAGCATATAGCTCGAAATCCGGTGTTCACTTAATTCGGGGGAATTTAGTTCCGGCAAAATTCCGGAAATCATTTTCTTCGCTCCTTCATAATCCTTTTTCAACAGCAGGTTTTGCGCCTTTGTGATTTTGGCCTGATAAAGAATCGGCGGTACATTTTTCAGATAAAGAAAAGAGGTCTTCAGGTAAGCTTCGGCCTTTTTGATTTCCTTTTTTTCGTTGGCAACCGTAGCAAGGTTTACCGCGTACAACCCGATTTTCAGCGAGTCATCGTTCTCTTCCGCGATATCGTACGCTTTTTTGAAATACTCTTCCGCTTTGTTAAATTCTTTTTCTTTGGAATACAGGATGGCAATGTTGTTCAGGACGATCATCTCATAATTCGGCTCCAGTTCTTTCAGCGCGATTTTATAGGCTTCCAGGTAATTGTCGAGCGCTTCGCCGTAATCAAGCATCAGGTAATAATTCGCTCCGATGTTGTTGATGGCCAGGAATTCCTGTTTGTACCAATGATTTTCCCCGGCAACGGATTTGGCTTTGGTGAGAATTTCCAGCGATTTGGAATGGTTTTTCCGGTTCATTTCCGCGACGCCTTCCACGACCATTTTGTCGCATTCTTCCCTGGTCTGTGCTTCCGCAACGAGAAAGACAGAAAAAAAGAGGAACAAAAAATGAAATTTAAAATTTACCACTTAGCCGAAATGAATGGATAAATATACGACAAAGTGGAAACAGAACGGAAAGGTTAGGTGAGGGTAAAAGAAAAACCACTCGCTTCGGCTCCGCTCAGCGACCGGGAGTGGCTTTTACTTTTAAGAAAAATGCTTATTTTTTAGCAGCTTCTACAGATGCTTTTCTGAATTCTTTGAACATTTTGCTCAATTCAAGCGCTGATTTACGCGCTCTTGTTCCGGCTGCTTTGTTTCCTTTTTCTACCTGGGCGGCAGCTTCGTTTTTGAATGATTCAAATTCCGCGTGGATTTTGTCTACTAAATTTTTCATATCTCTATTATTTAATAAAATTTATAAGGTTTACAAAAATAGCATTTACAAGCATAAATGCAAGTTTTTAAGCCAATAAGTTTCTAAGAAATGAACAAATGTGTAATGGTATAAATTGCCAAACCGACCAACCCGCCGACCAATGTCCCGTTGATGCGGATGAACTGTAAATCTTTCCCGACCTCCAGCTCCAGCTTGTTACTCAGCTCTTTACCTTCCCAACCCGCGACGGTTTTACTGATTAAGGTTTGCACTTCTTCACTGTTTTTCAGGATCATCCGGTAAAGAAAATGACGGATCCATTTATTCAGCCTTAACTTCAAATCTTCATCATTTTGAAGCGAATCCGACAGCTTTTGAATATTTTTTTGCAAGTAATAGTTCAGTCTCGAATTTTGATTTTCTATATTTTGTTCCAGCATTTTCTTGACCGATTCCCAGGCGTCGTCGGCATATTCGTTTAAATTTTCAGGCGAAATCAAATCGGTTTTCAGCTGATTGAATTTTTCTTCCCAATTGGGCGAGACCAATAAATCTTCTGCAAATTTTTCCAGGTTTTCGGTTAATTTTTTCCGGACGAAATGATCTTTGTCTATTTCAATTTCTTCAATGAATTTTGAAATTCCCTCGGTCATTTCACGCGAAATTCTTTTCCCGGCCAGGAAAGCGATGAAGGGTTTATTTTCCGAAATCCGTTCACGAATCATTTCCCGGCTTTCTTCCACATATTCTTTCAGCTGCGGCAAAAGGGCTTCCAGCAATTTGATATGTTCACCTTTTTCCACCATATAATGAATTCCCGACGAAGTGATTTTCTGATAATCAATTGTTTTCAGGATTTCAGAGCCTTTCCTCACCAGGAAATTACGGACTTCGTTATCGTCCAGGTCATGGATAATTTTTTTGATCAGATTCAGGATTTCGGATTCCAGAATTTCCCGGCTGCTGGGTTTGTTCAGCCAGTCCGAAACAAATTTTACGACATCCAGTTTTTCGATGTACGGACGTATGTTCTGTGGGTTCAGGAAATTGGTTTTTACAAAGGAGCCGAGGTTTCTGCCCAGGTCGTTTTTCTTCCGTTCAATCAGGTTGGTATGCGGAATCGGGATCCCCAGCGGATGACGGAACAAAGCCGTGACCGCGAACCAATCGGCCAAAGCACCAACCATTCCCGCTTCTGAAAAAGCTTCGACATAACCCATCCAACTTTCTGGATGCCGATGTTGTAAATAAACCATCAGCCCATAGACCAAAGCCATCAGGAAAAACAATCCCGTAGCGATGTTTTTGTGTTTCCTCAGTTGGGCTTCTTTTTCGGTGGACATTGGTTTTGTTTGAAGTCTAAAGGTAAGGAATTTGAATAAATCCGGAATATTCGAAAAACCTCCAAGATTTCAAAGACCCCGGAGGGTTGTTTATTTTAACATTATCTCACCTTCGTCCAATCCGATTTCTCCGATTTCTGAATTTTCACCTCGTCGTTCAGCTCAAAGAATTGTGTAAGCTGTTTGGAAAAAACCGTATCGGATTTGATTTCCGACTCACCTGGTTCACAAACCGATTCGATGATTTTAACCGACTCTAACTTATTTAAGTTATTAATGTACAAAATCCTTTCGTTCTTAATTTTCTGATTCCAGAAGTCACACTGGTACTGAAAATAACCATGATAAGCCAGAAAAGGCGCCAGCGCAAAAATGAATCCGCCAAGGAAAAGCAGGATGTTCTGCCATTTTTTTCGAGAAGATTTTATGGTAAAAATGAACAATCCGTAAATTGATGCCGCGGCCAAAAAAACCAGAATTTGGGGAAACCAGGAAGCAAAAACACGGTCTGTGAAAGTTATCGAAAACCGTTCCCCCAAAAGGAAATACACCGCAAACCAAACGATGGATGTAAGGCAGAGAAATTTTAAGGTTTTAATCAAAATCCGATAAAATTTATTGGGCATATTTTGTTTACTATTCAATTTTGAATCTCTTTTAATTTCCTTCGACAGGCTCAGGATGACTCTTGTTGTTTGTCGTCAGGCTGAGCTCCTGCCTGCGCGGACACGGTGTCGAAGCTTCAATCCTTTAAAAATGTATTTAAAACCTCCACCGCCGATTCCGCTAAATTCGTTCCGGGACCAAAAATCGCATGTGCCCCATGTTGGTAAAGGAAATCATAATCCTGTCTCGGAATAACACCGCCCACCACAATAAACATATCTTCACGGCCGTATTTTTTCAGTTCTTCCACCACTTCAGGTACCAAAGTTTTGTGGCCGGCAGCCAAAGAAGAAACGCCCAGAATATGAACATCATTTTCCACGGCTTGTTTGGCGACTTCCGCCGGCGTCTGGAAAAGCGGCGCGATGTCCACATCAAATCCCATATCGGCATAGCTGGTCGCGACCACTTTTGCACCGCGGTCATGTCCGTCCTGGCCCATTTTGGCGACCATAATCCGCGGTCGCCGGCCGAATTTTTCCGCGAACTTTTCGGCTAATTTTCGCGCTTCTGCGAACGATGTATTTTGATTGGCTTCCATAGCATAAACTCCCTGAATGGATTTGGTCTGGGCTTTGTGTCGTCCGAAAACGCTTTCCAGCGCGTCGGAAATTTCACCCAAAGTTACACGTCTTCTCGCGGCTTCAATCGATAATTCCAATAAATTCCCATTTCCGGTTTTGGCAGCTTCGGTCAATTGATCCAGGATTTCCGTTACTTTTTCCGGATTTCTTTCCGATTTAATTTTATTCAATCTCGCAATCTGGCTCAAACGAACTTTAGTGTTGTCAATGTCTAATATATCCAGTTCTTCCTGTTCCAGTTTAGATTTATAGGAGTTTACGCCCACGATCGCATCTTCGCCGATATCGATCTTCGCCTGCTTTTTCGCAGCGGCTTCTTCGATTCTCATTTTCGGAATTCCCGCTTCGATGGCTTTGGTCATTCCACCCAGTTCTTTTACTTCTTCGATATATTTCCAGGCTTGCTCAATCATTTGTCCGGTCAGTGCTTCAATCATATAGCTTCCCGCCATCGGGTCGGCAGTACGGCAGATCTGTGTTTCTTCCTGGATGATGAGCTGCGTGTTTCGCGCAATCCGAGCCGAGAAATCAGTTGGCAAAGCAATCGCTTCGTCCAGTGCGTTGGTATGCAAAGACTGGGTTCCTCCTAAGGCAGCTGCCATCGCTTCGATTGCCGTTCTCGTAATGTTGTTGTAGGGTTCCTGTTCCGTCAGGCTCCATCCTGAAGTCTGACAATGCGTTCTCAGCATCAGGGATTTGGAGCTTTTCGGGTTGAATTCTTTCATCATTTCCGCCCAAATCACACGAGCCGCTCGCATTTTGGCGATTTCCTGAAAATAATTCATCCCGATTGCCCAGAAAAAGGACAATCTCGGTGCGAAATCATCAATATTCAATCCCGCTGCCAGTCCGGTTTTTACATATTCGTATCCGTCGGCAAGCGTATAAGCCATTTCCAGAACCGGTGTTGCGCCGGCTTCCTGCATGTGATAACCCGAAATGGAAATCGAATTGAACCTCGGAATATTTTTAGACGTATATTCAAAAATATCGGCGATGATTTTCATGGATGGAGTAGGCGGATAGATATAGGTATTCCGAACCATGAATTCTTTTAAAATATCATTCTGAATCGTTCCGCTCAGTTGATTTTGCGGAACGCCCTGTTCTTCGGCAGCTACTATGTAAAATGCCAGAATCGGTAAAACAGCGCCGTTCATGGTCATGGAAACCGAAATCTGATCGAGTGGAATTTTATCAAATAATATCTTCATATCTTCCACAGAGTCAATGGCTACTCCGGCTTTTCCGACATCCCCGACTACGCGGTCATGGTCGGAATCATATCCTCGGTGCGTTGCCAGATCAAACGCGACGGAAAGGCCTTTTTGTCCGGCGGCAAGATTTCTTTTGTAAAAAGCGTTGGATTCCTCTGCGGTAGAAAATCCGGCATACTGTCGTATTGTCCATGGTTTGCGAACGTACATGGTCGTGTAAGGGCCGCGTAAAAAAGGCGCGATTCCGGGTAAATTTTCCAAATAAGGATTAAGCTCCGTGTCTTTGGAAGTGTAATTTTCTTTTACAATTAAGCTGTCCAGCTCCGTTTCTTCAGATGGATTATTTTCCGAAACTGCGACAGGTTTGTATGTTAAATTTGAAAAATCTTTTCTTGTTTTCATGAAAACATTCTTTTCTTACAATAGTAAGTAATTCATTGTGCTAAAATACAGAATTTTTGAAGGATTGGGCTTCGACACCATGCCCGCCGGCAGGCAGGAGCTCAGCCTGACAAAAATAATATTTGAAAAAAACTACAGATTGAAATCCACGTAACATCCATTTGGTTTTGGTGTGAAGAAAATGTGCCAGGTTGTCCGAACCTTGGCTTTGTACAACAAATATTTTTCGCCATATTTTTTTAGTTTTTCCGGGGTGGGTTTGGTAAGATGTGTGTCGATATTTTGTTCGATGAAATCATAAATGTTATTGATGTATTCTTCGGCGCTTTCAATAAATCCAAAGTAATCATGAAAATACAGAATGAACAACAACTCATCTGTATAATCGACAAATTCTTTGGCGTAGAAGATGTTTTTTACTTCCTGTCCGCCCAATGTTTGATTTTTTCTAATGAAATCCGTCTTGCTTCTTCCGCCGTGTAATAAACGGTTTTTTCTTTCACGGCAAATTCCGAAGATGCTTCATCAGGCAAAGACACTTGTATGCCCATTTCACGCGCTACTTTCAACAACAAATCCAATTGTTCTTCACTACCGCCATCTAAAATTACTACTCTGCTCATAGCACAAATGTACAAAAATGCTTTAAGCTGTAAGTGTACGCTTTATGCTTTTTTGGGGAAGAAGTACCCACTTTTTTGTCTATTAGGATTTCCGTCATGATGGATTTTTTGTAAAGTTAGTCAGAATATTTTTTTGTTCTAAAAAAGAGTTATTTAAAATTCTAAATTGAAATCCTTTTACAACAAGTGCTTCAGGTAAATTTACAAAAAACAGTTTAGACGGCTTTTATTTACCTTTGCAAAATATGCCGGAAGAAAAGAAATTCAAATCGGGATTTGTGAACATCATCGGGAATCCGAATGTTGGGAAATCTACTTTGCTTAATTTGCTGATGGATGAAAAATTAGTCATCGCCACGCACAAAGCCCAAACCACACGCCACAGAATCAAAGGGATTCTGACTGGCGAAGATTATCAGATCGTTTTTTCCGATACGCCCGGAATCCTGGAACCCGCTTACGAATTACAGTCCAAAATGATGGATTATGTAAAGGAAGCTTTGGTCGATGCCGACCTGATTTTGTACGTAGTGGAAGTTGGCGAGAAACAGCTCAAAAATGAAGAATTCTTTGAAAAGCTGAAAAAAACAAAGGTTCCGGTCATTATTCTCATCAATAAAATTGACACAACCACGCAGGAACGCTTGGAACAAACGGTTACGCATTGGCATAATTTATTGCCCGCCGCGGAAATCCTCCCGATTTCGGCTTTGGAAAATGTGAATGTGGATTTGCTGAAAAATAAGATCATCCGGCTTTTGCCCGAAGGCCCGCTTTATTTCCCGGAAGACCAGCTGACAGACAAATCGGAGCGTTTTATTGTGGACGAAGTGATACGTGAAAAAATCCTTTTGAATTACAAAAAAGAAATTCCTTATTCGGTGGAAGTCGTAACGCAGATTTTCAAGGAAGGAATGGAGCTGATCCAGATCGAAAGTGAAATTTATGTGGAACGCGATACCCAAAAGGGAATTATCATCGGGCATAAAGGCGAATCTCTAACGAAAGTCGGAAAGGAAGCGCGCGAAGATTTAGAGAAATTCTTCAACAAAAAAATCTTCCTGAAGCTTTTTGTGAAAGTCAAAAAAGACTGGCGGAAAAAAGATGGCGATTTGAGGAGGTTCGGGTATTAAAACGCTTTAAGCAATACGCAGTAAGCAGTAAGCATTTTGCATAAAGCGTATTGCCTACGGCCTACTGCGTGAGATTACTTCACATTGAAAACCAATTTATTTTCACCTTCTTTTTCCGGGAAATAATCGATCAAAACAACACTATTGTCGTGGATATTTCCTTTCAGGATTTCTTTGGACAATTCATTCAGAACATCCTGCTGAACCACTCTTTTCAGTGGTCGCGCTCCAAATTGCGGGTCATAACCTTTATTGGAAATATATTCCAATGCTTCCGGCGTGATATCCAGCGTGATATCTCGTTTCGCTAATTTTTTAGCCAGCTCACTGATCTGGATTTTCACAATTCCCGAAATCTGGTTGTTGCTCAATGGTTTGAACAGAATGGTTTCATCGATACGGTTCAGAAATTCCGGGCGGAAATGACGTTTCAGCTCTTCGAAAACCCGTGATTTTGTCTTGTCGTAAATTTCCCAGACATTGTCTGAATTTACATTTTCAAAATTTTCCAGAATGATCGGCGAACCAAAGTTCGAAGTCATAATGATAATGGTATTTTTGAAATTCACCACACGCCCTTTGTTGTCGGTTAGGCGGCCGTCATCCAAAACCTGTAACAAGATATTGAACACATCGGGATGCGCCTTTTCCACTTCATCCAACAAGACTACCGAATAAGGCCTCCTGCGAACAGCTTCGGTCAACTGACCGCCTTCATCATAGCCCACGTAGCCCGGAGGTGCGCCTACCAAACGGCTCACCGAATGGCGTTCCTGGTATTCGCTCATATCAATCCGCGTCATGGAATTTTCATCGTCAAATAAAAATTCGGCAAGGGCTTTTGCCAGCTCGGTTTTCCCGACTCCGGTCGGGCCGAGGAACATAAAGGATCCAATCGGCCTGCCTTCATCGCTCAATCCGGCACGGCTCCGGCGAATCGCGTCGGAAACCGCCTGGATGGCTTCTTCCTGGCCGATGACGCGTTTGTGCAGCTCGTTTTCCAGATGAAGCAGCTTTTCGCGCTCGCTCTGCATCATTTTATTGACCGGGATTCCTGTCCATTTGGAAACTACTTCCGCAATATCTTCAGAATCAACCGCTTCTTTTACGAGCTTATTTTGCCCTTCTTCCGCTATCTGATGTTCCAGTTCACGCAGTTTTTCTTCTTCCTGTTTGATGGATTCGTAACGGATTCTCGCTACGGTTTCATAATCCCCGGCACGTTCAGCCTGCTCGGCCTGGATTTTCAGTTCGTCGATTTTCTTTTTCGCCTCCTGCACCTGGTCGGCCTTGCCTTTTTCTTCCAGCCATTTGGCATTCAGTTCGGTTCTTTCTTCCTGTAAATTGGCTAATTCCTCTTTGAGAAGATTTAATTTTTTTTCGTCGTTCTCTTTCTTAATTGCCTGAATCTCAATTTCCAGCTGAATGATTTTCCGATCTAAATTGTCAATTTCTTCCGGTTTGGAATTCATTTCCATGCGAAGTTTAGACGCTGCTTCATCCATCAGGTCAATCGCTTTATCGGGTAAAAACCGGTCGGAAATGTATCTTGTTGATAATTGAACCGCCGCGATGATCGCTTCGTCCTTAATCCTGATTTTATGGTGAACTTCGTATTTTTCTTTGATTCCCCGCAGAATCGAAATCGCCGATTCTTCATCGGGTTCTTCGACCAGAACCTGTTGGAAACGACGTTCCAGTGCTTTGTCCTTTTCGAAATATTTCTGGTATTCGTTCAAAGTCGTTGCCCCGATGGCGCGCAATTCACCCCGCGCCAAAGCAGGCTTCAGGATATTGGCCGCGTCCATGGCGCCTTCCCCGCCTCCACCAGCGCCCACCAAAGTGTGGATTTCGTCGATGAACAAAATGATATCGCCGTGGGATTCGGTTACTTCTTTTACCACCGCTTTTAAGCGTTCTTCAAATTCCCCTTTGTATTTCGCTCCGGCAACCAAAGCGCCCATATCCAGTGAAAACACTTTTTTGTTCAAAAGGTTTTCAGGAATATCCCCGCTGACAATCCGATGGGCAATTCCCTCCGCAATCGCGGTTTTCCCCACGCCGGGCTCGCCGATCAGGATCGGGTTGTTTTTGGTTCTCCGGGAAAGGATTTGCAAAACGCGGCGGATTTCATCATCGCGTCCGATGACCGGATCGAGCTTGCCTTCATAAGCCAGTTCGGTTAAATTTTTGGCGTATTTATTTAAGGAATTATAGGTTTCTTCCGCATTTTCAGAAGTTACCCTTTGTCCCTTTCTTAATTCGCTGATAACCTGAACCGAACCGTTGTATGTCAATCCCTGGTCTTTGAGCAACTGGGAAATATTAGAATTGTTTTTCAGGATTCCCAAGAGCAGATGTTCCAGGCTGATGAATTCATCCTTCATCTTTTTGGCTTCGTCCATCGCAGTTACCAGGATTTTATTGGTATCGTTGGAAATATGATTTCCGGAACTGCCTGAAACTTTCGGATAACGTGAAATTATGTCAGTTAATTCGGTTTGGATGTGCTGGGCATTTCCGCTTTGTTTTTCGATTATGAAATTCAGGACATCCTGTTCGGTTTCCATCATTCCCTTGAGCAAATGCCCGGGCTCAATGGCTTGGTTTCCATTTCCCACAGCAATTTGCTGTGCTTTTTGAATGGCTTCTCTTGATTTGATTGTATATTGATTAAAATCCATTTTCAGTTTAATTTCCCAAGTTAGTGCAAAATCAAATCCGAAAGAGCGTTTGTGACAATTTGACAGGATTATTAGTAGAGCATTGCGAAAGTTTAATGACTGAGTGGTTTGGTGGTTGAATGATTGGGTGAGATGGTTAAAACCATTGGTTTTTTAAATTCATATATAGCCCACGGTTTAAACCGTGGGCTGAATACCGCAAACCACAACCCCTCACCAAACATGGAATCCCCTCAAAATTAAGAAGTCATATAAAAATATTTTTATATAACATAAATTTTTTCATAGTTTTGTACAAACTATTCTAAACTAAAAACACCAGCCTGAGGAATGATTTCCACAAAATCTTTATGGACGCTTGTTGCCTGCATTGTGCATAAGTTATATGCACAGGTAGGGATTGAGACAAAGTCACCCTCTCTCCGGCTTTGCGCTTTTAGAATATGGTTTTACGGCACCTTAACACATGATGAAAATTACCTAAACGATATCTATGAGCCACAAACTAAACTTTCTGAACACTGACAAAAGCCTTTTACGGTTTTTATTGATTCTGTTTTTCTTTGCTCCGCCGGCTATTGCTTGGGGACAGGTGGATTTGGTGAGTTGGAACACCCATACAGCTGCACCTCCGCCTGAGGTCGAAAACATTACTGTAAATCAGCTTGTTTTAGGTGGAGGCGTTACTGTTGAAAATAATGATTGGTCAGGATTCAGGATTGGTAATCTCCATAATGGGGTTAATAGTAATATTAACTACAGTAAGTATTTAGAGTTTAGAATTACACCGGATGAAGACTATAAAATAGTATTATCTCAGTTTAAGTTAAGATATAATTCTCCAAATAATGACAATGGACCAAACACATTACAAGTCAGGTATTCTACCGATCCCGCATTTCCATCTGATGGAACGCTTTTAGGTTCTACGCAAACTCTTGTTAAAGGTTCAGACCAAGATATAGCATTGAGTTTTCCCGCTAATTATACTGTGGAACAGACGTTATATGTGAGGGTATATATCTATGGAAGTGTTAGTATTTACTATACCGACTTTTATATAAGAAACACTTTATATTCTTCCAATCCAACACCTGGGCCAACACTTACAGGAACAGTTTTATCTGCACTTCCTCCGGTAGCAGTAAATGACAATGAAAGCACAGCGGAAGATACTCCAGCGGATTTCGATATTTTAGCAAATGATACATATAGCACATTAACCAATATTAACATTGAACAAGACCCGGAACATGGAAATATCGAAGTGAACGGAACAACTGATGTAACTTATACGCCTGATAATGGTTATAACGGTTCGGATAGCTTTACATATACCATTACGGATGAAAACGGCACATCTACCGAAGCCACAGTAAATATTACGATTATCGAGCCCACCCCGCCCACGGCTGTGGCCGATATAGTATCAACAATTAAAAACCATTCTATCAACAGCATTAATGTGCTCGCTAATGACTCGCCCGGAAGTGGTGCTTTTGATCATGTAACAAAAGTTAGCGAACCCTCTCATGGAACCGCAACGATAAATCCCGATAACAAGACTTTTTCATATATACCTACCACAGATTACTCGGGTTCGGATAGTTTTCAATATAATGTAACAAATGTTCAAGGCCTTACTTCTAATACGGTTACGGTAACTGTAAATGTAAATTCCACGGAAAACCTGGCAATATGGAACAATACTGATTTTACGCCGACCATAGTAAATAATATTTCTGCATCTAACATAACAATTGCTGGAAGCGGACTTACCTTAACCCATAAATCTAATAGTGCTACTGAGGATTTTTTCGAAGCAAGTAATAATTGGCCTTCTGGAAGTATTGATTTAACCAAATACATTGAGTTTACGATTTCACCTGATGCAGGTTACAAAATAGAATTAGATAGATTTAATTTTTATTACAAATCACAGGGCGGTCAAAATTTTCAGGTTCGTTATTCCAAAAATAATTTCGCCTCATATACTACAATGATTGGAAATACAAGCGTTCCCGGAACTTGGACAAGTGCTTCCAATACTTTTTCCTCCGGAAGTCCCATTTTACCGGGAGAAACTTTAAAAATTAGGATTTACGCCTATAATACTTATCAGGTTTTTCAAATAAAACGTTATTTTGACACTACCCAACCAACCGACTTCAGCCAAACTCCACGAATTACCGGCCGGGTTGTATCTTTAAACCAAGCGGATTTGCAAATTACACATACCGTAGATAATGACGAACCTGTAGCTTTGGATGATGTAACCTTTACGATTACTGCAAAAAACAATGGTGATGATAATGCACAAGGGGTTGTTGTCAATGATTTATTACCTACCGGGCTTACTTATGTATCCCATAGTGCAACTAATGGTGGCGGTACATACAACCAAACTACAGGTGTATGGACGATTGGTAATTTGGATGATGAAGATGAACAAACATTGACCATAACAGCAACGGTACAATCTACCGGGAATTATACAAATACGGCAACGATTTCGGGGGATGATGATGATCCAAATCTTTCAAATAACAGCGTTAGTGTTTCTGTTGACCCTTATTTCCCTTCCGCCGACCTGGAAATTACAAGCATAACCATTGACGATGATGAGCCGTCTGTTGGAGACAATGTCACCTTTACTGTGAATGTCAGGAACAATGGAATCGATGCTGCGTCCGGGGTTGTTGTTTCCGCTTTGCTTCCAAACGGTTATCAATATGTAAGTAATATCCGATCCACCGGTTCTTATAATAACTCAACAGGCGATTGGACAATTGGGAATATGGCTGTAAGTGCGTCTGAAAATATTCAAATCACCGCCAAAGTCCTTGCAACAGGGGTTTATGCCTTTAACGCTGAGATCAACGGAGCGGTGGATGATCCTGATGAAAATAATAATACCAATGATGAAGATGTGACTTTGGAGAATGTCGTGGATCTTGAAATTGAAAAAACATATCCCGGAGAATATCCTGAAGGCCCTGTATATGATGAAGCTATCACATTTGTCTTAACCGCCACCAACAATAGTACAACTACCACTGCTACAGATGTAGTAGTAACGGACGTTCTTGAAGATGGGTTTGGCTTTGGAAGTATTCCTCCGGAATACTTAGGGCAATACACTTATGATCCCGAAACCAGAATTATTACTTGGAATGTAGGAAGTCTTTTGCCGGAAGAAGAAAAGGAATTTGAGATTATTGTAAACATACGCGCTACTCTTGAACACGAAAATACAGCTACTATAAAAGGAGGCCAACCGGATGACATCCCCGGTAATAACAGCAGCACTGTTTCGGTTTCAGCGGTAATTGACGTCACGGACTTACAGGTTAAGCAACGGGCTTGTACAGAGGACGAAATAGATTGTTCCATTGATTTCGACCCCGACGTTACCTATGAACCGCCAGGAGCGGGGATAGGAGATACTGTTACTTTTAGTATCGGAGCGAGGAATGCAAGTAATGAAAGTGTCGGTCAGGTCATTGTAACTGACATCCTTGGTAATGGATTTGAATATGTCGCAAGCAGTGCCATAGTTCCACCCGGAACCTCATTTGACCCCGAAACAGGAATATGGGATATAGGCGATATGGATGCTCTTGATGAATTAGTGCTTACATTCCAGGCAACTATCAATGAATGGGATCCAAATTTTGGTGTTTCATATCTTAATATTGCAGAGATTACAAGTGATGTAGTAGCGGATGAACTTCCGGTTAATAATGCATCCTATGTTATTCTGGCTCCAACGGATGAACAATTGCCCTGTGATGTCAACGCCGAGGAACCCGTATTTGAAGAAACATTTGGCTCAGGCGCAGCCACTTATGCCGGAGAATTATCCGAAATATCCGAAGGGAGTACCAATCTTGAATATTTTGAACCACCTGCGTTACCGGCTGTTTATGGCGTAGATCCACCTACATATGTATATGACGGTAGTTACGTCATAGGGCATACAGCCAAAGAAGCTTTTGATCCTTGGCAAGATATTCCGGATCATACAGGTTTATCCGACGGGTATTATATGATTGTAAATGCATACGAAGAACCAAGTGAGTTTTTCCGCATCAGGATTCAAGAGGAATTTTGTGCCAATACCCGTTATACAGTCAGCTTTTGGGCGACAACTGTAAATTCACAGGGGGATTATGATACTTGTGGCGGAGAAGGAGGGTTGATATTACCCGAAATAGGTTATTTTATTCAGAATCAGGACAAGAAAATTTTAGGTTCCGGCACATCGGGTGAGATTCCCTATAACGACTATGAAGAATGGGAAGATGATTATCTAATCGAGCACCCAGAGGCTCACATCTATGGGAAATGGATAGAATATTCTTTTGTAATTACCACCAGTGGTAGCGACGACTATATGGATTTGGTATTATTCAATATGGCACCCGGTGGTTGTGGAAATGATTTAGCCATAGACGACATTTCCGTTTATGCCTGTATGACACCACCCATTGATGTTAATTTGGAAATTGGGGGTGACCAATTGGAAGTTTGTGGAGGTGAAGATGTTACAATGACCGTACTTTATACAGACGTTAACCCTGATGACGGGATTGATTATGTATGGCCTCCCGCGTCCTGGAATGGAAATGTAGATTACCAATGGCAAAGAAGTGATGATGAAGTAACTTGGGAGGACATTCCTGGGGAAACATCAGACGAATACATAATAGAAGATTTTGCTCCAGAAGACCAGGCATATTATCGTCTTCTATATGCCCAAGAAGGAAATATTGGCAAGGAAAGCTGTCGTTTCCCGTCAGAAAAGTTGTTTCCTGTGTTCAACGCCACGCCGGTTTTGAATCCTATCGAGCCAATCGGAGGTGTAAGTTATGTTTGTCCGGTTCCGGATGGAACCCTGCAGGTTACCAACGATTATGATTTTCTTGATCCGGGAGGTTATGAAGATTGGGATGATGAGGAAATGGAAGGGCATTATGCTGAATGGGCAATAGTTAATGGTACGGGATCGGCTACCATAAATACCATAGACGATAACAATGCCGAGATAACCGCAGTGACATCCGGAACTGTTACTGTTTACTATACGGTACGGAGTCCCCAAGGATTCTGTTCCAATTATGTAGAAAAAGTCATCACCGTACTGGATGACTGTCCTACCTGTGTGGAGGAAGTTCAAGCGCCGGATACGGGTGGCGATCCGTCTCCGATTGGCATCAGCACCCTGGAAAGCCAGATGACCGGCTGGCCGGAAAGTGTTCCTAACGGGTTTATTGTGCTGGAATCCAATGACAAAGGATTTGTGATTACCCGGGTGGCAAACGACGCGGCGATAACCGCCCCCAAAGAAGGAATGCTCGTTTACAATACTGCTGATAAATGTATAAAGCTGTATAACGGAAGCGAATGGCATTGTATAGACCAGGAGTGTGATGAAGTGCCGTAACAGAGTGACGGGAAAACTTTGACAAAGTTCAATTAATGAATAAAAAACAATGAAATGAAACATAAAATACACATCGGTTTAATGGCGGTATGCTTTCTGTCTTTTGTCGTGAAAGCGCAGGTAGCCATCGGGAAAGATGCCGTGAATGGCGCAAGCACTTTGCTGGATTTTTATTCCGGGGACAGTGAGGATGTTGTGACTAATACACGGGGAATTATTCTCCCGGCAGTGACCAGTTTGCCTGATGACCCGGCAAACGGTACTTTTGTGTTTGATACCACTGATAATAAAGTAAAAGTCTTTTATTTAGGCATAAGTGATGGAGCCGAAGGAAACTGGTATGATTTGACCGAAGTAGGAATAGACCCACAGCCGGGAAGTTTTGACTATCCAGACACCCTTACCCATCTTAATAACACAGCTGATACAGGCGCGGGGACTGTCATAGGCCCGGAGAGCAGTACCGTAGATGGTGTCTTGATTTTGGAGTCAGACACTAAAGCAATGATCCTTCCCAAAATTGCCAGTCCGCACTTGAATGTAAAAAGCCCTTATCCCGGAATGATGTGCTATGATACCACTACGAAAGCCCTTGCGGTCTTTGACGGCAGCAACTGGTATTTCTGGCGGTGAAAGCCCGGCAAATTCCCACCCCGCCCGCTTTTGGCGGGCACCCCTCCGGAGGAGGGGGACTTCCCCTCTTGAAAAGAGGGGTATCTGCCGCGGCAGACGGGGTGTTCGAACCCGGCATAAAGTTTTCCCCTGAATCTTCAATCACGCCCCAAATTCCCTGATGATAAAATCTTTAAGTTCATTCAGGACATTTCCTAAATCATGTTTTACACGAAGGTCTGAAATATGATAAACCCTTAAACCTAACCTGCACAGGAATTCATCTCGTTTCCGATCATATTCAAATTTATCATTATGGCTTGCCCCGTCTATTTCTATGACCAGGCCGAGAGATTTTACATAAAAATCCACAATATAATTCCCGATAATCCTTTGCCTGTCAAAATCTAACTGATAAAAACTGCCGTTTTTAACATGTAACCAAAAGATGACTTCTGAAAATACACCAGCCTTTCGCAATGACTTCGCCCGGTCTTTTAAATTTTTATTGGCAGGCAAAAGGTTGATTTTCCTTCTGTAAATCGGAATTTCATCAATACAGGTAACTATATGGCTGTGGGGCATAGGTTTTGTTTAAGGGGTTTATTCCTCCAAATTTATGAAAATTTGATATTTTCCCACCCCGCCCGCCTGCCGCCTGCCTCGCCGTCAGGCAGGGACGGGCAGGGAGGAGGGGGATTTCCCCTCTTTCTAAGAGGGGTGTCTGCTGCGGCAGACGGGGTGTTCGAAAAAGGAAATTGAATTTAAGCAAAAAACAATTTATCCAAATCTTTTTCAAAAACTCAATGGAATTCACGAATTTTGCAGTTCAATTTTTAGAAAATGACTTCCAGAGAGATACGCAAACAGTTTTTAGACTTTTTTGAATCCAAAGCGCATTTAATCGTTCCGTCCGCACCGATTGTTTTGAAAGACGATCCGACCTTGATGTTCAATAATTCAGGGATGGCGCAGTTCAAAGATTTCTTTCTGGGTTATAAAAAACCGACGGCGCCCCGGATTGCCGATACCCAGAAATGTCTGCGCGTTTCGGGAAAGCACAACGACCTGGACGATGTAGGGAAAGACACTTACCATCACACCATGTTTGAAATGCTCGGAAACTGGTCGTTTGGTGATTACTTTAAGCAGGAAGCCATCGACTGGGCTTGGGAACTACTGACCGGAGTGTATAAAATCCCAAAGGAAAATCTGTATGTAACCGTTTTTGAGGGTGATGAAAAAGACGGAACGTCGCAGGACAACGAAGCTTTGGAATTGTGGAAAAAGCACATTTCCGAAGACCGGATTCTGTTCGGCAACAAAAAAGATAATTTCTGGGAAATGGGTGAAACCGGGCCTTGCGGGCCTTGTTCGGAAATTCATGTGGACATCCGTTCAGCGGAAGAAAAAGCTCAGATTCCCGGAAGAGATTTGGTCAACCGGGATCATCCGCAGGTGATTGAAGTCTGGAACCTGGTTTTTATGCAATATCTGCGTAAGGCCGACGGTTCACTGGAAATCCTGCCTTCCAAAAGCATCGACACCGGAATGGGTTTTGAGCGTTTGGCAATGGTTCTGCAGGGCAAAATTTCGAATTACGATACTGACGTTTTTCAGCCTTTAATCTACGAACTGGAAAAAATTTCAGGAAAAAAATACGGTGAAAACGAAACAACCGATATTGCTTTTCGTGTAGTGGTCGATCATTTGCGCGCGGTTGCTTTCGCGATTGCCGACGGGCAATTGCCATCGAATTCCGGCGCGGGATATGTCATCCGTCGGATCCTACGCCGTGCCATCAGCTACGGATACCGTTTTCTGGATTTGAACGAAGCCTTTATTTATAAATTAATTCCAACATTAAATGTCCAAATGGGTGAATTTTTTCCCGAACTGGAAAAACAATCCCGATTGGTGACCGATGTGATCAAAGAAGAAGAAACCAACTTCCTTCGTACGATTGACCAGGGGTTGGTTCGGCTGGATCATTTCATCCAGAATAATTCGGAACTCAAAGAAATCCCGGGCGATGTGGTGTTTGAATTGTATGATACCTATGGTTTTCCGGCCGATTTGTCCCGAATCATTGCCGAAGAAAAAAAGCTGAGTATTGACGAAAAAGGATTTGAGTCCGAAATGGAAAAACAAAAACAACGTTCCAAATCGGCGACTTCTTTTTCGGCTTCTGACTGGACGGTTTTGCTGGATGATGCGGTGGAAGAGTTCATCGGGTATGATTATCTGGAATCCGATGTGAAGATCACACGTTATCGTAGGGTTGAAAATAAAACAGGCGAATTTTATCAGCTGGTTTTCCAGGCAACACCTTTCTATGCTGAAAGCGGCGGGCAGGTAGGCGATACCGGTTTTATCGAATCCGCCGTTGGCGAAGAAAAAATTGAAATCATCAATACCAAAAAGGAAAATAACCTGATCGTTCATTTTACCGAGGAATTGCCGAAATATTTAGAGCTGCCGTATCATGCGGTGGTTGACAAAGAACGCCGAAGCCACATCATGCGCAACCATACCGCCACGCATTTGCTGCACGAAGCATTGCGTGATGTTTTAGGGAAACATGTCGAACAAAAAGGTTCTTATGTAGGGCCGGATTATCTGCGATTCGATTTTTCGCATTTCAATAAAATGAGTGAGGACGAACTGAAACAAGTCATCACTCAGGTCAATCAAAAAATTGTTGACCGGGTTCCGTTGGACGAGAAACGCTCCGTTCCTTTCAAAAAAGCTTTGGAAGAAGGCGCGATGGCGCTTTTTGGTGAGAAATACGGCGATGTTGTCCGCATGATTAAATTTGGAGATTCGGTAGAATTATGCGGTGGAACCCATGTTCAGAATACGGCTGACGTAATTATGTTCAAACTGCAAAGCGAAAGCTCAAGCGCTGCGGGAATCCGCAGAATTGAAGCCACCACCGGATTTGCGGCAATTGAAGAATTAAAAGATACTTTTTCAAAATACAATCAGATACTGACGGAACTGAAAAATCCGGCTGACCCGATCGACGCGGTTCAGAAATTGGTGGATGAAAATAAGGAGCTGAAATCCCAACTGGGAAAATTCACGGCTCAGCAAGCCGATCTGGAAAAAGAAACCTGGAAAAAATCCTTCCAAAACATCAATGGAATTAATTTTCTGGCGGTTAAAACAAGTCTGGATGCCAATTCGGTAAAACAAATCGCATTTCCGCTCCGAAAGGAACTGGAAAATGTATTGTTGGTCGTGGCTTCCAATGCCGACGGAAAACCGTCGATTACGGTTTCAATTTCAGATAATCTGGTGGCTGAAAAAGGGTTGAACGCCGGACAAATCGTGCGCGACCTGGCAAAAGAAATCCAGGGCGGCGGCGGCGGTCAGCCGTTCTTCGCGACTGCCGGAGGAAAAGACATCAGCGGGCTGGACAGGGCTTTGGAAAAAGCAGGGAATTTGATAATTAGTTAATTTGAAGATTTGGAAATTAATTGTAGAAGATGAAGATAGGCCTTTTCTTTGGCTCGTTTAATCCGGTGCATATCGGACATCTGGCCATCGCCAACCATATTCAGCAATATTCAGACCTGGAACAGGTTTGGTTTGTGGTTTCGCCGCATAATCCGTTCAAAGAAAAATCCACGCTGGCCAAAGATTATGACCGTTTGTACCTGGTCAGGCTGGCCATTGAGGATTATCCGAATTTACGCGCTTCCAGCATTGAATTTGATCTGCCGAAACCGTCCTATACCATTGATACGCTGGCCGTCCTGAAAGAAAAGCATCCCGAGCATGATTTTTCGCTTATCATGGGAATGGACAACCTGAAAGGATTTCATAAATGGAAGAATTATGAAAAAATCCTGGGACAATATTCCATTTATGTTTATCCGAGAATTGATGCCCAGCCTTATAAATGGACTGAACACCCGAAATTTCATTTTATAGATGCGCCGATCATGGAAATTTCCTCAACCTTCATCCGCCGGGCATTAAAAGAAAAGAAGAATGTACACCCGCTTTTGCCCGACAAAGTTTGGGATTACCTTGATGGAAGCTCAATGTATAAGTGATTTTTAACATGAAGAAGAAATAAGCATTTTAATGCACAGAACTCAAAACGCACAACCTCAAAGCCCATAACTCCCAACTAATTCTTAACTTTGCATTCTTATCTCCGGACTCATTATGCAATTCAAAATCCATTCGGAATTTCAGCCGACCGGCGACCAGCCGCAAGCCATCGACACCTTGTCCGGCGGAATTATTTCCGGCGACAAATACCAGACGCTTTTGGGTGTAACCGGATCGGGAAAAACTTTCACGATTGCCAATGTGGTGGAGCAAACCCAGCGGCCGACTTTGGTTTTGGCGCACAACAAAACCCTCGCGGCACAGTTGTACATGGAATTTAAGGGATTTTTTCCTGAAAACGCGGTGGAATATTTCGTTTCCTATTACGATTATTACCAGCCCGAAGCCTACATTCCTTCGACCGGATTGTATATTGAAAAGGACTTATCCATCAATCAGGAAATTGAAAAACTGCGTTTAAGCACCTCTTCATCCCTGCTTTCCGGGCGGCGTGATGTGCTGGTGGTGGCTTCGGTTTCCTGTTTGTACGGAATCGGAAATCCGACCGAATTTCATAAAAATATCATCGGAATCCGGACAGGTAAAACGATTTCCCGCACCAAATTTCTCCAGAAACTGGTAGCATCCTTATATTCCCGTTCCGAAGTGGATTTTCAGCGTGGGAATTTCCGTGTACGGGGTGATGTGACCGATATTTTCCCGGCTTATTCCGACCAGGCAGTCCGGGTGCATTTTTTCGGGGATGAAATCGAAGAAATCGAAACTTTTGATCCGCAAAGCGGCAGAAGAATTAATTCATTAGACAAAATCAATATCTATCCGGCGAACTTATTTGTGACTTCACCCGAAACCCTGAACGGCGCCATCAAGAATATCCAAATCGATTTGGGGAAACAAGTCGCTTATTTTCAGGAAATCGGGAAGCATTTAGAAGGAAAAAGATTACAGGAACGCACCGAATTTGATGTCGAAATGATGAAAGAACTCGGTTATTGTTCCGGGATTGAGAATTATTCGCGTTATCTGGACGGAAGACTTCCGGGAACACGTCCTTTCTGTCTTCTGGATTATTTCCCGGGCGATTACCTGATGGTGGTGGATGAATCCCATGTAACGATTCCGCAGGTTCATGCCATGTACGGCGGCGACCGAAGCCGGAAAGAAAACCTGGTGGAATACGGATTCCGGTTGCCCGCCGCAATGGACAACCGCCCTTTGAAATTCGAGGAATTCGAAGCCATGCAAAACCAGGTGATTTATGTTTCGGCTACGCCGGCGAATTATGAATTGGAAAAATCGGAAGGTGTGGTGGTGGAACAAATCATTCGCCCGACAGGGCTTTTGGATCCGGTAATTGAAGTCCGTCCGTCACTGAACCAAATGGATGATCTGATGGAAGAAATCCAGAAACGGGCGGAAATTGACGAACGTGTACTGGTCACGACGCTGACCAAACGAATGGCGGAAGAATTGACCAAATACCTGACCAAATTCGGAGTACGGACAAGATACATTCATTCCGATGTGGATACTTTGGAACGCGTTCAAATTATGCAGGATTTACGTGTCGGATTGTTTGACGTTCTGGTTGGGGTGAATTTATTGAGAGAAGGGCTGGATTTACCGGAAGTTTCGCTTGTAGCCATTCTGGATGCCGATAAAGAAGGATTTTTACGAAATCACCGTTCGCTTACCCAAACTTCCGGCCGTGCTGCGCGGAACATCAACGGGCGTGTGATTATGTATGCCGATAAAACTACGGATTCCATGCAGAAAACCATTGATGAAACCGAACGACGACGTGAAATCCAGATAAAATACAATGCAGATAATAACCTGACACCGCAACCGCTGAACAAGAAAATCAATCAGATAAATTCTTCTGCAGAAAGATTTGAATTAAATCCTTACGAAAGAAAACCACTGAACACAATTGCAGCAGAGGACCGTGAATCCTATGGCAAAATGTCATCAGGAGGCAAAGAAAGGAAAATCGAAGAATTACAGAAAAAAATGGAAAAAGCGGCGGCTAATCTTGATTTTATCGAAGCGGCAAAATTCCGGGACATGATCAGGGAATTACAGGAATCCAGTTAATTAAATCATACCCAGCTTTGCTTTCACATAGTCGCGGTAATTCCGGCCGATGGGAATTTGCTTTCCTTTGATTTCCACATCCTGCGAATCGAAAAAGTCTATTTTTGATTTCGAAACGATAAAAGAACGGTGAATCCGAATGAAATCTTCCGGTAGCTCATTTTCCAAGTCTGAAATAGTATAACGCGTTGTAACCGTCCGGTCTTCCATCACGATTTTAATGTATTCTTTCTGGCTTTCGATATACAGAACGGATTTCAGCAGGACACGCGCTTTCTTTTTATTGACCGTGAAATACAATTCTTCCTGTTCGGTTTTCACGCTCGTAGTTCCCGTTGCCGGAGCCTGGTTGGGCAAGGCTTTCTGAACCGCGACCATAAACCGGCTGAACTCAATGGGTTTCATCAGGTAATCCAGTACGCTGTATTCGTAACTTTTTACTGCAAATTCGTGGTAGGCAGTCGTAATGATGACCTGCGGCGGATTTTTCAACGTGCTTAAGAAATCAAGCCCTTTGAGTTTCGGCAGATGAATATCAAGAAACATCAGGTCAATGGCCTTTTCTTTCAGGACTTCCATTGCACAGATCGCGTCATTGCACGCCGAAACCAGTTCCAGAAACGGGACCTGCCCGATGAAATCCTGTAAAATTTCCACCGCCAGCGGCTCGTCTTCCACTATCAGGCATTTGACTTTCATAAAAATTTGTTTAAATCTATTTTCAGCTCGGCAAGATAGGTTCCGTTTTCTACCCGCGTATTCAATTCGTAACCCGAACAGGTCAATTCCAGTTGCCGCCGGAGGTTTTTCAACCCGATTCCTTTTTCACTTTCCAAATTACCGGATTCCAGCGAATTCTCCACTACCAGGTGAAGCCTTGCGTTTCGAAGTTTCAAATCCATCCGTATAAAGGCAGGTTTCGTACTTTGGCTCGCGCCGTGCTTGAATGCGTTTTCGACTAACGGAATCAGAACCAGGGGAACAATCTGCGTCTGCTCGTCATCCACCGAGTGGTTAAACTCCACTTCCAGCCGTTTGTCAAAACGTATCTTCTGTAAGTCAATGTAATCGTTCAGGAAGTCGATTTCACGCGAAACCGGAATTCGTTTCGATTCGGTTTCATACAAAACGAAACGCAGAAGCTTGGACAATTTCAGCACGACATCAGGCGTTTCGTCCGATTTCTTTCGAGCAAGCGAGTAAATATTGTTCAGCGTATTGAACAGAAAGTGAGGATTGATCTGGGATTTCAGGAAATTCAGTTCGGTTTCCACTTTCTCTTTCATCAGGTCGCGTTCACGGCTCCGTAGTTGCTGGCTGTACAGGTATTCGCTTAAAGCAATGACCACGCTTCCCACAAAAATTTTGTCCATAAAGGAATTCATCAGCGTTCCAAATCCGCCGATTCCCACGATTTCGAGATGCGAATAAATTACCTTCACTACAAAACCCGTTACGAAAACATAACCCAGCCACGAAGACAAAGCGATAGTCGCGGCAAGCGAAAGAATTAATTTCCAGATATTCCGGTTTTGATGGGCAAATTTCGAAATGAAATAAAGCATCAAATAAACCATAGGGATTTTAATCAGAATGATTTGGGAAACTTCTTCCAAAAACGCGTAAAAATACGTAGATAAAAGGGACTGCTGATACTGAACGCCCATCCAGTACGATTCGGAATAAACTTCCAGAACCGTGTATGGAATCCAAAACCAGAGATGTTTGACCCAGCCTTTTTGCATACTGCAAAATTAGCTTTTTCCCCGTACCGGATCCGGTTTTGTTACAAACAACCCATAATCATCAACGAACGGATGGCGTTTACCGGAATTTCACATTTCTACACTCATTTAAGTTATTCATCATTAAAAACGTACTTTCTGTTTGATCCTGAATTTTTGAATGGTTTGCCGAATTAAGTTTAATCAAAATTATCGTTATGAAACAAATTTTATATAGCCTCATTTTAAGTTCATTTGCAGCGCAAATGAGCTTTGCTCAATGGACAACCGGCGCCGATATGCCCGAAGGAATACGTGCCGGAAACACCGAAAATTTCACAACAGGTGGCCAGAATTTCATTTATATTTTTGGCGGAAGAAATGACCAGGATATCATTTCCAACAAAACTCACCGTTATAATTTAACTACGGATGAATGGGACGAAATGGCCAGTGTCCCTACTCCGATTTTGGGCTCTTCCAGCGCAAGAATCGGCGACAAAGTTTATATCATCGGGGGAATGGTCACCACACCCGGAGCCGTAACCAAAAATGTTTACCGCTATGATTTGTCGACCGATTCGTGGGATCAGGTCACGGATATTCCGGTTCCTTACACAGACGGGGACGCGGTTGCTTATCAGGACAGTTTGATTTACACGGTGGGTGCCTACAATTCGGAAAAAACGTATGTTTACAATGTAAATACAGACGAATGGCGGCAGGGGACTTCCATTCCTTCTCCCGGCTCATCGCTCTCCTATGGCGCTCTTTCCATTTACGGTAATAAGCTGGTTTATGTCGGCGGATCCAACGGGACCTTTTCTCCAACCTATTGGAATAAGGTTTGGATTGGTGAAATCGACCAAACCGACCGCAGCCAGATTACCTGGACGGAAGCAAATCCTTTTCCCGGCGAAACCCGGACTTTCTTTGAACTGAAACCCTGGGACAATGGCTTAATACTTATCGGTGGAACGACTGACAACACTTTTGAAACTGTCTCAAACGAAAATTATTTCTACAACGTGGAAACCGATACCTGGATGGAATTAATGCCCAAGCCTACTGCCTGGAACACCGGAAATGCGACTTCCCTTTTAGTGGATGGTGTGTGGAAACTCGTTTGCGCAGGAGGTTTTAATCAAAATTATTTGCTGGACACGGAAATCTATTCAAAGGAAAATTTATCCATCTCCGATATCCATGAAACGGACTTGTGCCATCTCAAAAATATGCAGCCGATAGGCGGCAGAATTCCGAAACTGATCTTTTGCACAAAAGAAAATGGTCGAGTAGAAATGACTGTTTGGGATGGGCAGGGCCGTTTGGTGCGGAAAAAAAAGCAGATTGCAGCAGGAGCGGGGAAACACCTGATTTCACTTTCCGATCTGAACCTTTCAAATGGAATTTATCTCATAACACTTTCCCAGAACGGGGTAACCCAAACCAAAAAGATTCAGGTTTTACAGTAAATAAATGATTGATAAATTAATTCATCTAAAGTAATGCCACGGTGTCCCTTTGATGCTTCGACTTCGCTCAGCACAGGCGAAACTCAGGGTGACGGCTCTTCGACAGGGAAACGGCGGGTCACAGTAAGCTTGTCGAAATCCGAAAAAATTTCTAATAATTATAAAAACCGCTCAGGCTTTGTTCAGGAAGAAAGTAAATTCGGTTCCTTCACCATAGCTGCTTTTAACGCTTATTTTTTCACCATGCGCTTCCAGGATATGCTTTACGATTGATAATCCCAGACCGGAACCACCGTGCGTACGGCTGCGGCTTTTGTCAACGCGGTAGAACCGTTCAAAAATCCGGTCAAGGTGTTTAGGCTTGATACCGATACCATTGTCTTTGACCGTGGTTTTGATTTTTCCGTTTACGGTTTGAAAAACAATGCTGACCTCTGTTTTTTCTTTGGCGGAATGATTGATGGCGTTGACAATGAGGTTGGTCAAAACTTGTTCGATCCGTTCTATATCACCCATTACGCGGATGGGAATGTCAACCGGATTTTCAATTTTCAGTGTCACATGATTGTTCTGTGCCTTGATTTCGAGCAAATCGAAAATTTCGCGTGTAAGGGCAACGATATTAAAAGGCTTCTGCTCCAGCTTCAGGTTGCCCGATTCAAGTTCGGTAATTAAATCAAGGTCTTTGACAATATAGGTCAGCCGTTCCACCGATTTATTGATCCGGTTCAGGTATTTGTCACGGATGTTTTCGTCATCAATTCCGCCTTCAATCAGCGTGAGCAGATAACCCTGAATGGAAAAAAGCGGTGTTTTGAGTTCGTGGGAAACGTTGCCGAGAAATTCCCTGCGGTAATTCTCTCTCTCGGTTAAAGTATTGATTTCCTTTGATTTGTCATCAGTCAAAGTGGAAATCTGTTCGGAAAGGGTTTCAATATCTTTTGCGGTATTTTCGGCGTTCAAATCGGGTAATAAATTGTAGAGGTACGAAACGTTTAGTTTAAAAAAAGAGCGAAAGGCAATACCCAGGATTCCGAAAATAATTAAAAAGGGAATGAAAAAAAACAGCAGCAGGATTCCTGCAAAGTCACTTGAAAAGTCAATAGGATAATGAAAAACGAATTTCGCAAAAATGAAAATCAGGATTCCGCTGAACAGCCCGCCGATGAGCGAATACAGAAAAGTATTGAACCAGCGGTCAGGTGTTGCCATTTTTAAGCGTTTAGTTTATAACCGACTCCTTTGATAGTGGAAAGCTTATTGTTTCCGAATTTTTCACGGAGCTTCCTTATGTGAACATCAATTGTGCGTCCGCCAACGACAACTTCGTTTCCCCAGACTTTTTCCAGGATTTCGTCGCGCTTGAAAACCCGTTTCGGGTTGGAAGCGAGTAAAGCCAAAAGCTCAAATTCCTTGCGTGGAAGCATGAATTCTTCGTCCTGAAAAGTTACTTTGTAGGTTTCGCGGTCTATGGTAAAGTCTTCCAGCTCTATGAATTGCTGCTTTTCTTCATTGGATTTCAGCCGCAGCAAAGCCTTGATTTTGCTCATCAGCACTTTGGGCTTCACGGGTTTGGTTATATAATCATCTGCACCGGCATCGTAACCGGCCAGCTGGGAAAATTCTTCTGTGCGGGCTGTCAGGAAAACGATTAATGTCTTTTTTAATGAATCTATTTTACGGATTTCGGCACAGGCTTCTATTCCGTCCATTTCGGGCATCATGATGTCAAGCAGGATCAACTCGGGTTTTTCAATTTTGGCTTTTTTGATGCCTTCGGCACCGTTGGAAGCGGTAAAAACCTCGTATCCTTCTTTGATTAAATTATAGGAAAGGAATTCCAGGATGTCCGGTTCGTCGTCAACCAAAAGTATTTTTATTTTTTTCATATATAAGCTCTGAATCCGGAGTGCAAAGTTAAGCTAAAATTCTCAAAATAAGGCGTAAACACAAGGCTTAACAAAGATTTAAAATTGAGTTAACCTGGTAACGTTTAGTTAATAGAAATTTAAATTTCACGAAAATTCATCCTTCGAAATCCTTCTGTTCTTTGCAATAAAATTAAAAAAGAAAAAATCATGAAAAAATTAAGTTCATTGGCTGTATTATCTTTGATGGCTGTTTCCTCATTGTTCGTAGCATGTTCGGGAGACGATGATAATGGTGGAGATGGCGGCGGAGGTGGTGACGGAGGAACCGAAAACACGGTTATCGTTACAGGAAACATTACATCGACAGATGAAGTTTGGGAAACCGGAAAAACCTACATACTTGCCGGTAGGATTGCAGTAGTAAGCGGGGCAAAACTAACTATACAACCGGGTGTTGTAGTAAAAGGCCAGGCAGGAACGGGTGCCAACGCAACAGCTTTACTGGTAGCAAAGGGAGCGACTATAAATGCAGTAGGCGAACCTAACCTGCCGATTATCTTTACTTCGGTGGCAGATGAAATTACGCCAGAGCAAATTGCACAAGGCAACTTTGCGAGCCCTAATTTAGAGCCGACCACAAACGGTCTTTGGGGTGGTGTAATCGTTTTGGGGAATGCGAAAATTTCTGCTTCTGCAGCTTCGGTTCAGATTGAAGGAATTCCTTCATCTGACACAAATGGCTTGTATGGAGGAAGCAATGACTCTGATAATTCAGGGACTTTAAAATATATCTCAATCCGTCATGGTGGAGCAAATATTGGAGAAGGAAATGAAATCAATGGACTCACTTTGGGAGGAGTCGGTTCAGGAACCACAATTGATAATATTGAGATTGTCGGCAACCAGGATGATGGTATCGAGTGGTTCGGCGGGAAAGTAAACGTTTCAAACGTTGTTGTTTGGAATTGTGGCGATGACGGAATTGATACAGATCAATCCTGGTCGGGAACACTTAACAATTTTGCTGTTCTTTCTGTTGACGGATATGCGTTTGAATTGGACGGGCCGGAAGGGTCTGCTGATTACGGACCTCATACATTGAAGAATGGTTTTATAAGAATGTCATCAAGTGATATCACGACAGACGAACTCATCAACACAGATGAAAATTCAAATGTAAATCTGCAGAATCTGTATTTTACTGATTTGGTTGACGGGCAGATAATTAATCGTATCAATGCTGCAAATGTTTCTTTCAGCAATATTTACCTGAATACTACGGCAAATGATCTGATCAACCGTATCCCGGAAGGTTCTTCTGTTCCTTCATGGTTACATGCCGGTACGACAAATACTTTCAATGGTTCGGGCTTAAGCTGGACCTGGGCAAAATCAGCCGGACAATTTTAATGAAATTAACTAAATAAAAATAAGAAAAACAGGCTTGTCAAAAAGTACAGGTCTGTTTTTTTATAAAAAAATCAAATAAAAAAGGAATGAAAAAGTTATTGAGCCTGTCCCTTATTTTTTTGGGAACTCTGCTGTTTGCCCAGTCGAAACCGGGAACTGTAAGAGGAATTGTGTATGGTGAGAACAACGGAGAAAAACTGATGGGTATCGGGATTTTGGTAGATGGGGAGCAAATAGCCATGACAGACCTGGACGGAACCTATTCACTCGAAATGGAACCCGGAACCTACTCGCTTACTTTTGAAGACCTTGACTACCAGACTTTCACCTTTGACGGCGTAGTAGTGAAATCAGGAGAAGTAACTGTTCTTGATGACGTGTTTCTTTTCAGTTTAAGTATAAATGCCGAAGGCGATTCCATTTCCAATTCTGTCAACCTGAATACAGTAGTAGTTACAGCAAATGTGAACAGGGACAGCGAAAGAGCTTTGATTTATACAAAAAAGAAATCTTCAGTAATTCTTGATGGAGTTTCTGCGGCCAAAATGGAACTGGCGGGAGACGGGACGGCTGTGGAAGCAGCGAAGCGTGTGACCGGTGTTTCAATCGAGGGCGGTAAATATGTGTATGTCCGTGGGTTGGGAGACCGTTACTCAAAAACAACCCTGAACGGGATTGATATACCCGGCCTGGATCCTGACAGAAATACACTGCAGATGGATATTTTTCCGTCTAACCTGATGGATAATATAATGATCAGCAAAAACTTTACGGCTGATTTGTCCGCAGATTTTACGGGCGGAACGGTAAATATTGAAACCAAAGCTTTTCCTACAAAAAGAATTCTGAATGTCTCTTATGGATTGGGCATCACTCCGGGAATGACTTTCAACAAAGATTACCTTTACTACAAAGGAGGTAATTCCGATTTCCTTGGTTTCGATGACGGAACAAGAGATTTGCCCAATGGAGCAGAAGGAGATTTCCCAACTCCGATTAATTCAAATTCCTCACCGGATGCCACAAATAATTTTATCAGTCAATTCAATAAAACGCTGGGCGCTTCAAGAAGGCCGGCTTTTATGAACCAGGACTTCTCTATTTCTTACGGCGATCAGTTCAGATTGGAAAATGATAACAAAATTGCTGTAATGTTAGGATTTAATTATAAAAATGAAACCAAATATTATGACGAATACCGGTATGGCGATTACCAAAGGCTTCAGTCAGATCCTTCTCAGACAGATTTGGTTTTTGCCAAGACCAAGACAGGAGAACAGGGAGTAAACTCTGTTTTGATGGGCATACTGGGAGGAGTTTCTTATAAAACGGGTAAATCAAGGTATAGCCTAAATGCCATGCATTTGCAAAATGGGGAAAGTACCGCGGGGCGGTTTTTTGTAAGCGACAGTGACGATGCCGTTGGGCACTCCGGGTTTACTGCCGGAGAAGATAATTTGCTGTACAACCAGAGAGCTTTGACCAATATCATATTACAGGGAACCCATAAATCCTCTTCCGGGAACTTTGAATTGGAATGGAAACTATCCCCGACATTTTCAAAAAATGAAGATCCGGATATCAGGAAAACGGCGTTTACTTATGAATCCATTGACACATTGTTTTCTTCCGGTGCCGGTGGAAATCCCATCAGAATATGGAGAAAGCTTGATGAATTTGCAGGTGTTGGGAAATTAGATATGACACAAAAATATACCGGCGGCCAGGTTAAAATTGGCGGAGCATATATTTATAAAAAACGTGAATTCAGTATTCTGCAGTATTTAATGCAGTTCTGGTCGCCTCAGAACTGGTCTTCGTATGATTTTAATGATGTGATGGATGATGAAAACCTGTATCCGAATTCACCAAACGGAATCTGGTTCAGCAATGGAAATCCTGACCCCAATACCAACGCATACGAATCAAGCTCATCGACCATTGCCGGTTATATTTCAAACGAATATGAACTGTTCGATAAGTTAAAAACTGTTTTGGGGGTAAGAATTGAAAATTTTGTATTGAATTATACGGGTGCAAACCAGGATGGAGAGTTTGAAGATAATCAGGAAAGAATCAATTCGACCAATTTCTTTCCGACCGCCAACCTCATCTTTGCGGTTAACGATAAAATGAATCTACGTCTTGGTTATGCCAGAACCATTGCAAGGCCATCGTTCAAAGAAGCTTCTTATGCCGAAATCTACGACCCTCTGACCGACAGGACTTTTATAGGCGGATTATGGGGAATCGGTTCGTGGGATGGAAATCTGGAAGAAACCAACATAGATAATTTTGACCTTCGCTGGGAACTGTTTCCTTCGGGCGACCAGATCTTCTCGGTCAGCGGATTTTATAAATCTTTTCAATCGCCAATTGAGCTTGTCAGGATTACTACGGCTCAGACAGGAAACCATTATCAGCCGAGAAATGTTGGAGACGGAAGAGTTTATGGCGTAGAATTGGAATTCAAAAAACATCTCGGATTTATTTCAGAAGGTTTAAAAAACCTAAGCCTGAGCTCCAATGTTACCATTGCCAAATCGGAAATTGAAATGACCGAAGAAGAATATAACAGCCGGAAAGAATTTCAGCGTGAAGGAGAAAGCATAAACAATAAACGCGATATGGCAGGCCAGGCGCCTTATGTGATCAATGCCGGAATGGAATATTTGAATTCAGACATCGGATTACAAACCGGTTTGTTTTATAACGTGAGAGGGAAATCACTTTCGGTAGTAGGTACAGGATTGTTTCCTGACGTTTATGCACAGCCGTTTAACAGCTTGAATTTTACAATCAATAAAAAATTCGGAAGATATCAAAACACCAAAATTTCCCTGCAGGTTTCCAATGTATTGGACGACAAAGAAGAGGATTTGTTTGAATCCTATAATGCACCATCCGAAATTTTTGAGAGCAAAAAGATTGGCCGTACATTTTCGCTTGGTTTCAGCTATGACTTTTAAATCATCAAATATTTTTTATAGCGCAATTTTAAAAACCTTCTCTTGATTTCTTTCAAAAGAAGGTTTTTATTTAACTTTTGTTAATAATTAAAACTCTACCAATTTGGTAGAAAACATTAACTTTGCAACTTATTACTAATTTTTTTAAAATGAAAAAACTTTATTCTTTATTAACCTTATTAATGGTTGGAGCAGCATTTTCACAAACTCCCATCATTACGGCAATTATGGACGGCGACTGCCCCGGTGGTACGCCAAAAGTATTAGAAATTTATGCCAACGGTACTGTGGATTTCACGCAGTACACATTAGAAAACCAGACCAATGCCAACACGGAATGGGGCAATTCATTTTCATTGGCAGACTTCGGTACTGTAACCAATGATTTTGTATATGTATATACAGACACGAGCGACCCGGAAGTTTTGACTACCGAATTCCCGACAGCTTCTCCTGCAATCGAATCCAATACCATGAACCTGAATGGTGACGACCGTGTAAGGATTTTGAATGCTTCCTCTACCGTAATCGACGTATATGGCGTAGATGGCGTGGACGGAACCGACCAGGTATGGGAATACACAGACGGGTATGCCAAAAGGATCAACGGAACTCCGGCCAGCGCGACTTTCAATCCTGCAGACTGGACTTACGGCAAAGGTGAATTCGACGGCCAGGGAGCCTGCCAGGGAGGAACGATTTTCGCAGACGTTATGGGCGGAATCGGGACTTACACTACTTCCGGCTCAAATGAGCCGATGCTTTCCATCCTTAGTCCGGCAAACGGCGTAACGCTTCCTTTAGGCACAACTGACGTTGAAATCGTATTCGCTGTTTCTAACTTTACTGTTGGTAATCCCGGAGGTTCAGGCGTAGATGGCCATATCCACTATACTGTTGACGGTGGCGGAGTTGTAATGTACTATTCAACCGATCCCATCCAATTAACTGATTTGTCAATCGGTGAGCATACAGTTGAATTAATGTTAGTGGACAATTCCCACAACCCGATTTCTCCTGAAGTGAGTGCTTCCGTTACCTTTACAATCCCAGATGCCAACACGGTTGCCAACGTCGGTCAATTGAGGAGCGGCGCAACTGACGGCACTATTTATACCCTGACCGGCCAGGCATTGGTAACATTTACCCAGACTTACAGAAACCAAAGATACATTCAGGATTCAACCGGCGGCATTTTAATTGATGACCCTTCAAATATTCTGGCTATGGCTTACGTTGCGGGTGACAAGATTTCAAACATTACCGGTACATTGACAACTTTCAACGGTATTCTTGAATTCATACCTTCACAAGCCGGCGGCGCACCTGTTTCTTCAGGAAATGCTGTAAACTATCAGGTGGTTACAATTGCTGATTTTATGGCAAACCCGACCAATTACGAAAGTGAGCTGATTGCTTTTGCTGACGTTAGTTTTACTGATGCCGGCGGAACTTTTGCAACAGGAACCAACTACGAAATTTCTCAGGGTAGCGATACGACTGAATTGAGAACTTCTTTCTTTGATGTTGAAGCGATTGGACAAACGATCCCTGCGACTGCAAATGTTGTTACGATCGGAGGAAGATTCAACGATACGCCGCAAGTAGGATTGGTTGCTATCGTTGACCATTTGGGCGTAAAAGATATGAGCGATGCCAATGTTACCATGACCACCGTTTGGAACAACACGGCAACTTTCTCAACCAAAGGCAACGCGACAGTTGAAATCTTCAACATGAACGGACAAATGGTTCAGAAAACAAACGGAAACAATACTTTCAATGTAAATGTCGGCGGACTCGCCAAAGGCGTTTACGTGGTAAAAGTTACGGTTAACGGAAAAACTTCTGTTCAGAAAGCAGTTAAGAAATAATTTCTGAAACAGGTTATCATACAAATCCCGGCGCTGAGGTTCTCAGCGCCGGGATTTTTTATTGTAATAAAATTTGGTTGAAGTTTATATTGTCTGGCGTCTTTTCCTCATCAGCCTGTCCAGCGAATATTTTCCCGGGCCGATCAGCAGCAGGGCAATGTAAATGATAAGATAAAGCAACGCCATTTCCTTCTTACCGAACGGCGCGCCGGCATTTGCCACAAATGCGGCATACACCATGGTACACATCAGCGGGATAAGCGCATACCGGGTCATAAAGCCCAATGCGACCAGGCAGGCGCAGATCACTTCTGCAAAAACCACCAGGCCCAGTGTGGCCGTCGCGCTGATCCCGAACGGATCGAGGAATTCAATGGCTTCGTCTGCAAAGAATTTTGAAAACTTTACCGCACCGTGCCCGTATATCATAAATCCCCCGCCTGCCAGCCTGAGTATCAAAGCGGTTAAATCAATGCTTCCGGTAGTTGTGCCTGATGAAAAGAATCCCCCCGTTTTCATAAATTGAAATTTTTGGAAAAGTAAAGGTAAAAATTAAAAATGAAATGATTTGATTCCGTTCTTATAGAAAGTATAATTGTATAGTGTATTTTTGTATATTGTAAAATATTAACAATAAATATCTTGAAATATTTATTGTATAATTCTCAATAAGAATCTATATAATCAATTATTTAAAAATTGAACGACGAATTCAAAAAAAGCTTTCGGGTTTTCGGCGTGTACCCAATGCCCGGCGCCCGGAATGGTTTTGATTTCCGCTTTTGGAAAATGTTTTTTAATTAATTCGAAATCTTCATCCCGGATATAATCCGATTTTTGACCGCGAAGAAACAAAGCCGGTTTGTCAAAAATGCCTTCGGCCAGGTTTCCACCGACCATGTTGTTATAAGCATCCGTCAGCGTTTTCAGGTTGAAACGGAAAGCATATTTGTCATTGTCGGCATGGTAAACGTTTTTCAGGAGGAACTGTCGCGTCCCGGTGTCGGGAATGTATTGTTTCAACACTTCTTCCACGTCCGAGCGTTTTTCCACTTTGTCAAAATCCGCTGAATTCAATGCTTTGATGATTCCCTGGTGATGCGGCGGATAAGCCTTTGGTGCCATGTCTGCCACGATCAGCTTTTCAATCCTTTCCGGATGTTTATATGAAAACTCAATCACAACGCGTCCGCCTAATGAATGCCCCAAAAGATAACATTCTGAAATCTGATGATGGTTCATATAATTCAGAATATCATCTGACATCGCTTCAAAGCTCATATCGTCTGAATGGAAACTTCTTCCGTGATTCCTTAAATCGACTGCATGAACGGTATAGAATTCCGCAAATTGTTTGGCCAGCGTGGCAAAATTATCGGACTGCCCGAACAAACCGTGGAAGATCAGCAAATGTTTTGGTTTGTTTCCTGTCTGCCTGTCCGTAAGGAAGGATATTTTACTATGGAGAATCGGACTCATTAAATTGTTTGGTTTGCCTGTAAAAATACCAAAATTTAGAGATAAAAGCGGGGAAGAATTCTACGTAATCATGGATTAATTCACTGGCAGTTCTTCAAAAAGAAATAACCTGGTTGTACACTGAAGCGAATAAAAAAGCCTTACATTACTAATCATCAAGTAACTAAGGCTTTGTTTAAGTGGTGCCTCCAGGAATCGAACCAGGGACACAAGGATTTTCAGTCCTTTGCTCTACCAACTGAGCTAAGGCACCTACTCATTTGGGATTGCAAATATAGGACTTTTTTGATTTCTCAAAAATTTTTTTTCGGGTTCCGATATTTCGTTGAAACCGTTCGTATTAACAAACTTTAATAGTTCATTAACAACCAATTTTTCCCGGCTTTTTTGCAGATTCCAATCTAATCATCATCTTTGCAACCTGTAATTAATTTTTTCTCAATGAGATTTAAAAAGGTTTTAGTTGTGGCCGCGTTCTCTTGCTTCGCTGGTTTGGCAGAAGCTCAGATCATTTCCACATCGCCCTATTCCTCTTACGGCGTAGGAAGTCTGCTGTTCGACAACAATATAGAACAGGCCGGAATGGGCGGCATTTCCACCGTGGTTACAAACCCTTATTTTGCAAGCGCCAATTTTTCAAATCCGGCGGCCAATCCGAACCTGAGCGTTACCACATTTGATTTTGGTGTCAATACGCAGATGAGCGAATTTGATGACGGAACAAGAAAATCTAAAAAAAGCGCCACTTTTATTTCCAACGTATCGCTCGCTTTCCCGATCGGGAAAAAGGTAAGGGCGGGATTCGGCTTCCAGCCTTATTCATCGGTAGGTTACGAGCTGGCGACCATTACAGAAAATGAAGAAGTTAAATTTCAGAATGCCTATACCGGAAGCGGTGGGCTTAATTCGCTTCACGCGATGGGTTCTTACAACATCTCACCTGAGTTCTCTCTGGGTCTGCGTGCCAATTATTTATTCGGGGATTTAAACAGGAAACAGCTCATTTCAACCGAAGGGCTTGCATTGGTAAGTGACTATTCCTATAAAGCCGAAATAAACGGATTCCAGTTTACGGCGGGCGCTTATTATTCAAAAAAGATGGGGAACAAGAATTTCAACATCGGTGGAACCTATACATTGGGCGCCAACCTCGATGCCAAGATTGAAGATATGACCACCACCTACGCGTTGGTGGATTTTGTTCCCGGAAACATTGACACTACGCAGTATCATAAATTGTACGGTCATTTGAAAATGCCGCAATCCGTTACACTAGGCGCTTCTTACAGAAAAGATTTGCACTGGATGTTCGGGGCGCAGATCGAATGGGGCGACTGGGGCGGATATAAAATGGATGAAGATGATAATTCCATGGTTGACACACGTTTCCGTGTTGCTGCCGGCGGATACTGGATCCCGGATTTCAACAGCTACAAAAGCTACTTTAACCGCGTTATTTACCGTTTGGGTGGATTTTACGAAGCAACCCCGCTGCAGTTTGGCGATATCGGCATAAAAAAATATGGCTTGACCGTCGGGTTCGGATTTCCGGTCGGGAAAGACCGCGATGCTTCCATGCTGAACCTTGCCTTGGAGCTCGGGCAGCTCGGGAAAGTCAATACCGGCATCATCAAAGAGAATTATGCGAATCTTAAAGTCGGGTTTACGCTCAATGACGTCTGGTTCAGGAAACGTGTCATAGATTAATTTGTTAAAAATGAATCTCTTAAAACTAAGAACCTGTTTAAAATTTATATTTTAGAATTGTTATAGCGTATTTTTAGCCGAAACGAGGCAATTTTTGCAGTCGAAATCGGGTATATTCGGCGAAAAAATTAACGAAGTTGCAGGCAAAAAGACACATCACAAAATAATTAGATGAAATTTAAACAGGCTCTTAATTTAAGGATTAAAAAGAGATTCATCCCTTTCATTCTGCTCGTAGTTTACTTCGGTTGTACGAAGACCGAAGATGTGGATTTGAGAAAAAAAACACGCGATTTCCCCAGCCGGACACTGATTGATGCCCATGTGATTTATAAAGATTCCGGCAGGATCGTACTGAACCTTCGTTCGCCGTTGATCGAGGAATATGCTATGATCGATTCCCCTTATACAAAATTCCCGAAAGGCCTGGAAATGTATTTTTACAACAAAAAGAACATTGATTCGCCGGGATTCCTTCGCGCCAACTGGGGCGTTATGAGCGAAATAAAAGGCTGGTACGAGGGGCGGGGAGATGTGGTTGTAATCAATGAAAAAGGCGATACGCTCAAAACACAGAAATTGTTCTGGAACAAGAAAAAAAGGAAAATCTTTACGCAGGATACGGTGTACATCGTCAGCAAAGAGGGCGATTCGCTTCAGGCCAACAACGGTTTGGAAGCAAAGGACGACCTGAGCGAATACATGCTTTTCAACAACAGCGGAACCAAGTATTATGAAGAGGAAAAGAAATAATTTCCGTGCGGGATTATCCTAAAAAACGCTTTAATCCGTTCATTTTCAAATTTTCTGGTTTTCAAATTTTCAATTTCATATAAATGTTGTAATTTCGCCAACCATAAAAATTTATTTTAAAGCAGGACATAATGGCAATTTTAGGAGAAATTCGCAAACAGACTTGGCTTTTGATCGTAGTGATCGGAGTTGCGATGCTGGCTTTTCTGGCCGGAGATTTATTCAGTGAAAATTCAGTTTTAAAACGCGTATTTACAGGCGACCCCAATGAGGTTGGCAGTGTGAATGGCGAAGCTATAACCCTGGCGGAATTCATCAACGCCCAGAACAATACGAGGACTAACCAGAATATGTCCCAGAACCAGATTTCACAACAGGTTTGGAATACTCTGGTTTCCCAGAAAATTATAAAAGAGCATGCCGAAAAAGCCGGGCTTGAAGTAAATGATGACGAAGTTTGGGCCTACCTGGCAAAACAGTTCGGGATGACCGATGGCGAACAGCTGAAAACCGAAGTAGGAAAAATAAAAGCCCAGGCCGAGCAGGGGATGGGAAATGCAGTTGATACCTATAATAATTTCCTTGCCCAGTTTGAAAGTACCAGGCCGACGATCCTTTACCAGAAATACATGGACCTGGTTTCCATGGGCGTTGCCACTACCAAAAAAGAAGCTGAATTCCAGCAGATCGGTAACATTCAGAATGCTACGATTGACTACGCTTTTGCCTCTTATGACGATTTGAAAAAGAAATACAAAGTAGAAGTTACCGATGACGAAATCAATGCGTACATTAAAAAATATCCGAAAAAATATGAGCGCGAAGCAACGGTTGACCTGAGCTATGTTTATTTTCCGGGACAGCCTTCAAAAGCAGATGATGACGCCGCCCTGACCGACATTAAAAAATACCTGACGCAAAGCGTTTCGATTGACGAAGTAAACAATATCACAGACACGATTCCTTCTTTTGTTACGACGAAAGATGATTCGGCGTATGTAACCAAATATTCCGAGAGGCCTTTTGTGGAACAATATATCACCAGAAATGAAATTGAACAATATTCCGCGCAGCTGCCGGAAGATTATAAAAATTTCCTGATGACGGCTTCTGTCGGTGAAGTAGGCGGCCCTTTCAAAATGGGGAATTTTTATCAGTTGGTAAAGCTTTCCAAATCCAAACCGGTGGCGGATTCCATTAATTCAAGCCATATTTTGATTTCGTATCTGGGAACCGACGTGGCGGCCGGCGATCCTTCCATTACAAGGAACCGCGACCAGGCACAGGCATTGGCTGACAGTTTGGTGAATGTAGCAAAATCAAATCCGGGGAATTTTGTCCAGTTGGTATCACAGTATTCAGATGACAAAGGATCAAAAATCAAAAACGGAAGTATCGGCTGGGTAAGTAAAAATGCCCGCAACCTCGCGGCTGAATACCTTCAGTTCCTGAATTCCCATACAACAGGCGATATAGGGCTCACGGAATCGAAGTTCGGATTCCACATCATCAAAATTGACGGGGTGAAAAACCAGACCGGTTACCAGATCGCCAACATCCTGAAAGAAATCAAACCTTCGCAGGAAACGTCTGATAAGAACTTTGCAGATGCCAGGAATTTCGCACAGGAAATCCAGGGGAAATCGCTGAATGAATTTGCCAATATTGCCCAGAAGAAAGGTTATAATTACAATACTTCGGAAGATGTTACGCGTTATTATACCTCGCCTTTGATTGCTGAAATCGGTAATGACAAAGACAACGATATCCTGAAATGGGCGTTCAGTAAAGACACCAAGCCGGGCAGTACGTTTTTGTTTACAACGACCAACGAAGACCAGACCATCGTTCACCTGAATTCACGGACTTCCAAAGGACTGGCTTCGCCGAAATCTGTCAGGAATGAAATTGAACCCATCATTGTTCAGGAAAAACTGGTTAAAATGATTGATGAAAAATTAGGCGCAACACCTGCTTTGGATGCTTTCGTTTCTAACTTCGGAGCGGAAAAAGGAAATACTTCCATTACATTCGGTTCTGCGCAGGTTGCAGGAAAAGGTCCTGAACCGAAAGTAGCGGGAGCGGCATTCGGGCTGCAGCCCAATGCGACATCAAAAGCTATCGGCGGAAAAGCAGGCGTGTATGTGATCACGCTGAAATCTATGGCTGCCGCGCCAAAAGTTGATGACACGGATTTATTGGTTGAGCAAATGACTAAATCCGCGACCCAGAAGCTGAGCCAGCAACTGATGCCTTCCATGGTGGAAGCAGCCGATATCAAAGACACAAGGATGCAAAGATTAGACAGCCAGCCTTAAAAATTATTAGTAATAAATAACCCGAACCGGAATCGCAGGATTCCGGTTTTTTATTGCTTAATTATACATAACCGTTAAAATTCACCGCAACTTATTTTATTTTAGATTGCAGATTTTAGAATTCCCCTGCCTGGTGACAGACAGTAAAGTTAGAAGTTTATACAATAGTTTTTCACCACAGAGGACACAGAGTTGCACAGAGGTTTTTTCTTCTCTGTGGTTCTCTGCTCGCTCTGTGGTTGTATTCATTGTTCATTAGTGAAGTACGGTTTAATTTTTTCAATCGTTTTCCATATCAGCAGAAAATCCTTTGTAGAAAACATTTAAAAAGGGAGAAAAAGAATATAAACAAAAAAGCACCTCATCTCTGAAGTGCTTTCTGCGATCCGGACGGGACTCGAACCCGCGACCACCTGCGTGACAGGCAGGTATTCTAACCAACTGAACTACCGGATCAGTCAATTTTGGACTGCAAATATACACGAATTTTTGTTTCTGGCAAATAGAATTTTAAAAAAGACAAGGCTCTTGTACTAAGTGTGGAACAGCCAGATAATGAAAGGATAGCTTATATCCGGAAACTTCAATATAGTTTTTATGTTCTTAAAAAGGCTTGATTTTTGATGGAAGGACGGCGTTATGAAAGAAAAACCTAAAAAACTGGAAACCGTTACGCTTACCATGCAGGAAATCTGGCAGCAGACCAAACCCGTTGTACATAAGAATAAAAAGAAGTACGACCGCAAAGATAAAGACTACAAAAAAGATATCCCTTCTTCGGAAGATTAGCCCTCTGGCCGTTTATAATTTCGGGATTGCTTCAATTAATTCTTTGGTATAATTCGTTTTCGGGTTCGCATAAATTTCATCGGCATCGCCCAGCTCTTTCTGCTCTCCGTTTTGCATCACCAAAAGCTGATCGCTCATGTATTTGACCACCGCCAGGTCGTGGGAAATGAAAATATAGGTCAATCCGAATTCTTCCTTTAAATCATTCAATAAATTCAAGACCTGCGCCTGAACCGAAACATCCAAAGCCGAAACGCTTTCGTCACAAATGATGAATTTGGGATTTAGTGCCAATGCTCTTGCAATCCCGATCCGCTGACGCTGACCGCCGGAAAATTCATGCGGATATTTCTTCAAATCCGAAGAATGTAAGCCGACTTTTTCCAGCAGTTCGGCCGCTTTTTGCAGGCGTTCTTTTTTATTTTTTCCAATCGAATGAACCTTCATCGGTGAAACCAGGATTTCACCTATATTCATCCGTGGATTCAAGCTCGAATAAGGATCCTGAAAGATAATCTGGATTTCTTTGCGAAGCTTGCGGATTTCTTCTTTGGATAACTTTAGAATGTCTTTTCCGCGATACAATATTTCACCTTCGGTTGGCTTTTCCAGCAATAAAACCGTCCGGCTTAGTGTTGTTTTTCCGCTTCCGGATTCCCCGACCAAACCCAGCGTTTCGCCCGGATAAACCTTAAAGCTCACGTCATCTACCGCTTTCACTGAAACCTTCTCTTTCCCGAAAACGGAAGGTTTATAATAAAAATACTTTGACAGGTTTTTTACTTCCAGGATCGGGGTTTGGCTGTAAATCTCTTTGTGAAATTCTTTGCGTTCTTCCGTGCTGTAAATTTCAGATTGATAATTTTCATCGGTCAGGTAATCTGAAATCGTGGGTAAATCCTTGTAACGTACATCCAGCCGCGGCCGGCAGGCGATCAGCCCTTTGGTGTAATTTTCTTTTGGATTTTCAAAGATTTCTTTAACTGAACCTTTTTCCACAATTTCACCTTTGTACATCACCACGACCTCATCACAGATTTCGGCAATCACACCCAGATCGTGTGAAATAAAAATACAGCTCATCCCGCTTTCCTGCTGTAATTTTTTAATTAATTCCAGAATCGTTCTTTGAACCGTTACGTCCAAAGCGGTAGTCGGTTCGTCAGCGATTAAAATTCTCGGATTGCAGCTGATCGCCATTGCGATCATCACACGCTGGCGTTGTCCGCCGGAAAGCTCATGCGGGTAAGCCTTGTAAATCCGTCCGGGATTGGGTAAAAGCACTTTTTCAAATAATCCGATTACCCGTTTTTTTGCCTGATTTTTTTCTGATTTTAAATGCAATCTTATGGCTTCTTCCACCTGTTCGCCGCATTTGATGCTTGGATTGAGCGAAGTCATCGGTTCCTGGAAAATCATCCCGATTTCATTCCCGCGGTATTTTCTTTTTTCTTCGGGTGTTAACTTCAGTAAATCAATCTTTTGGGAACCGGACTCAAAAAGGATTTTGCTTTCGGAAGGAACTTTGGCAGACTTTGGCAAAAGCTCCATCACAGCCAACGAAGTAATGGATTTCCCGGAACCGGATTCGCCCACTACACCAATGACTTTTCCTTTCGGAATCGTAAATGAAACGTTTTTCAGGATTTCATTTTCACCGAATGAGAGCGAAAGATTATCTATTTTCAATATGGATTGATTTTCCAAAATCAGATCATTTAGAATGTGGAAAATTACGGATTTAATTTTTACGAAATTTATAGGAATTAAAAAGAGCGGTAAAAACCGCCCTCTTAATTAACACATTGAAAACAACAAGGGAATTATTTTCTGATTACCTTGTATCTTTTAACAGCTTTATTGTCTAATGTAATTTCCACAAAATAAATCCCCCTTGGAAGGTTTGATATGTCAATGGAAGTATTTTCTTTATTCAGTGAATTGAATGAAACTCTTTGTCCTGCAAGATTGTAAACTGAAACTGACTTTATCATTTCTTTGGTTTGTAGGTTTATGATTCCGGTTGTGGGGTTGGGGTATAAAATCATTTGATTTTCCTGCTCATTGATTCCCATTTCCTGTGTATTGAACATAACAGGGCCAACCCACTCACTTCCTGAAAAATCACAAATTGCCCGGACATATACGTCATAGTCAATTCCTTCCTCCAGACCGCTTATGGCTTCGCCCGGCGTTCCGTCGTTGTCAAGAATGGTAGTTCCTTCACCTTGTGTAAATCCGGCTTCTCCGTATTCAATTTCCCATTGGGAAGCATCACCATTTTCTGTCCAGCTTATAAAAACGACCGAACCTGTCACCGTATTTACTGTGATATCACTTGGCTGGATACATTCTCCACCGCCACCTATGGTCATTATCATAAATGCTCCTCCATAGCCGCTTTGTTCACTTTCGCTGCAATTTGTTTGCAAATAGACGAAATATGCTGTATTGGGTGTTAATCCGGTTGCGGTTGCAGAGGTCACACCTGGTTCAGTGGTTCCGCTTGCTACAGGTGTTCCGGAATCGGGAGATTCACCAAAATTCATCACAAACCAGTTATAACCATTTGTTTCACCCCAAACAGAATTCCATGAAAATCCGACAGTGGTTCCGGTAATTTCACCTGTTGAAAAACTATCAGGAGCAGTACATCCACTACCGCCTCCCGTGGTCATTATTGTAAATGCTCCTCCATATCCGCTTTGCTCGCTTTCGCTGCAATTTGTTTGCAAATAGACAAAATATGCCGTATTGGGTGTTAATCCGGTTGCAATAGCATTGGTTACACCCGGTTCAGTGGTTCCGCTTGCCACAGGAGTTCCGGAATCGGGAGATTCACCAAAATTCATCACAAACCAATTATAACCGTTTGTTTCACCTCCTACCGGGTTCCATGAAAACCCGACAGTGGTTCCGGTGATTTCACCTGTTGAAAAACTATCGGGAGCAATACATTCCCCTCCGGAAGAAAAAGGTAATACCACACGCCAGGCTTCCTGGTCTCCCTGGGGGCTTATTCCGACACCAACGATGGTTGACCCATCTCCGGAAATAGCAGTTGCAGCACTAAGCGTCCATCCGGTCAATTGAAAGCCGAGACCGTAGCTGTTCTCCAACAATTCTTGAAGGTTTTGCATCCCTTGATTTTCAGTCCAAATAAAAGCCTGCGTATCTTCCCAGCCTGAAGACACACCAACTATAATTTCTCCATCGTCTGAAACATCATTTGCTTCCGAATAAAAATTGTCCGAAAAGTTTCCCAATCCTATAACCCCGCTATCTTCAGTCCATCTGAATGCTTCTCTTCCTTCGGGGGTCTGCATCCCTCCGACAATCACCGCCCCATCATAAGATGTCTTATAAGGGATCAAAAACCCTCCTCCCAGAGCTGTTCCTATATTTTGTAAACCAGATTCTTCCGTCCATCTAAACCCTTGTCGGACAGTTCCGTCAAACCAAGAACCTACAATAACTTCCCCGTCCCCGGAGATTCCCCATGCTTCACAAGACAGGACTCCCTCTCCCGTTATATTTTCCATTTGTCCGTTTTGCCAACGGAATCCTTGATTTACTGAAAGGCTTCGACCCGTAATGATGGTGCCATCAGCAGATACATCTTTGGAGTCGGACCAGGGATCATCAGAAACTAAATCGCCTAACGCCATCATCCCTTCAGCTTCCGTCCAGCGAAAAGCTTCCCATACTGAAGCAATTTCAGATCTGCTATATCCTACAATTACAGATCCGTCTGCAGAAACTCCTGTAGCCCAAGAGAAAAAATTATTTTCCGTTATAGTTCCTATTCCCTGCATTCCCTCCGTTTCCGTCCAGCGAAATGCCTCATATACATCTCCCCCATTATATGTAGAAGTGGATACGCCTACAACAACAGAGCCATCATAAGAAACTCCCTGCGCTTCACTGTACTGACCTGTAATCTGACCTAATCCCTGAAAAGATGCATTTTGTGCAAAATGAGTTGCTGGTAATAATAACATTATTGCGAATGTTATTGCTCGCCTAAATAATAGCTGTTTTTCCATAAATTATTTTTAAATATTTTGTCCGACAATGTTCGTGTAAAAATCATCGTATTCAAAAAATATATGCGGACAAAAAGCGGACAAAACACAGGTAAAAAAGCGGACAATATTTATGGAGCTATTTTTTATCAGGACTGAGTCACCTGCATACAAAAATAGGAATCGACATTGTTCATATTTTCATCAGATAGTTGTACAGAGAGTTAATTTCCCCAAGATTCATTTTATTTATTATTCGTTTCCTTCTTTTTCTGCATGTATCGTAAGTGATATTCAATATCGTGCTTATTTCCTTTAAACTTAAATTCATATAAACATAGCAAAGAAAACGGATGTCATTTGCGGTAAGTTTCGGATGATTTTCCTTTAAATGTTTTAAAAATGTAGGATTCACCTTTTCAAAATGACGCATAAAATCGTTTTCATGGTCATCTGCTTTTAAAAATTTCTTGATTATTTTTATTTGGCGAACAGTGTCTTTATTTTCTGAAAGTTTAGAGTCATTCTCAAAAGAATTGATAATGTTTTGTATAAGCTCATTTCTTTTGCTCAGGTATATTGCCTTTGATGTGAGCTCACGGTTTTTTTCTGCAATTTCATGTTTCAGGTGTTGTTGGCTCAGACGGGTTGTTTTCAACTGCTTTTCGGCCAGCAAATGCTCTTTTTTTTCTTTTTCTAATTCCAAACTGGAAATCAAGGCCTTCTGTTTTTGTTTTTGTGCCCTGTTTTGTAGTATCTTATACGTTAGAAATAGCACAATAAGCCCTGACACAGCTAATACTATAAACAACGTTCTCTCTGTTTTATGTTGTTTTTTTCTTGCGCTCAATTCATTTTGGTAGTCACTGATCTTTAATTTGACCTTATTTATTTCAAACAGATTCCTGTTGATTTTAGCCGAAAGCTCATTGGTGGAAATAAGAGCTGAATCTTTATAAATAAAAGCAGACTGAAGGTCTTTCATTTGGAGGTAAAGATTGGAAATCTCTTCATAAAATTCAACCTTATCAGTCAATTCATCACTGTGTAACAATACCAGCTTCGCATATTCTATTGCTTTTTCGGGTTTATTTTGTTGGGCATATATTCGATATAAAACTGTGGAAAGGCAGGTATAACATTCTTTTCCGTGGTATGGTTCAGGTCCGGACTCTAACTTTTTATACAGCTTTTCCGCCATATATTGGGCCTTGTCTGTTTGTCCATCAACCAAGAGCGCTTTTATGTATATGGCTTCCCACAGAAAATCAATTTTTATGTTTCCAACAGGATCTTTTACTTCGTTAAGGATTTCAAGACTTTTTTTTGCATCTCCCAATTCATTGTAAATTCCCGCAAGGTTATTAGCCGTATTTTTCTTTTCATCATTTTTTACTCCCGCTTTTATAAAAATATCATAGGCTTTCTGCATATAAGGGAGAGCCTCTTTATAGTTTTTTTGTTTTGCAAATAATACCGCTATATTGGTCAGGGGTGTACCTCCTTTTTTTTCTAAAGAATCAATCTTCTGAGTTATTGAGTAAGATACTTCATAATATTCCAATGCTTCTCCGTAACTTGAGACATTAGTATATATATTTCCTATATTATTTTTAATAAGCCAAAGCTGGTCGTACCATAAATTTTCAGAAGCAACAGCTTCCGCCTTGAGAAGTTTCTCAAGGGCAACCGCATATTTTTTATTGTTAATGTCTTCTATTGCTTCATTGGTTAATGCATGACAGGCTTCCCGGGAATTTTGTGCGGGCCGGGTCTTTTGCGCATTGAGAATTGTGACGAAAAGAAAAAAGAAAAAGCCAAGTAAATATTTTGCCAGTTGAGTATTCATAATATAAAAATATAAAAAACTTTACAATTCTGGTTCTCAATAAAATAAAAGAGCGGTTAAAAAACCGCCCTCATAATTAACACATTGAAGAAACAAATTGAAACTATTTTCTGATGACCTTGTATCGCTTGATGGTTTTATTGTTTAAGTTTAATTCGATGAAATAAATTCCACCTGGCAGGCTTGATATGTCTATGGAAGTATTTTCTGTATTCAGGGAATTGAAGGGAACTTTCTGCCCAATAGAATTGTAAACCGAAACGGAACTAATTTTCTCTTGGGTTTGGATGTTTAGGATTCCGGTCGTGGGGTTGGGATATAAAATCATTTGATTTTCAAATTCCGTAATTCCCATATTTTCAGAGGAAAGCTTTATGAGCCAGATATCATAATCACCATGGTTCCCGGGGACATTGCCATCATTTGACTGGGACGATCCGGAAAGTATAAATCCTCCGTCCGCTGTTTTCTGAAATCCTGCAAAGGCTTCTTCATACAGAGAGCCTCCGAATGATTTTTCCCACAGGATTTCTCCTGCCGGATCCATCCGCACCAGCCAATAATCCCCAAGCCCGAAATTCTGGCTGACGTCTCCATCAGACGAATCGGACCATCCGAAACATATATAGCCTCCGTCCGGCATCTGCTCAACAGATGAAAACAGTTCATAAAATGAACCTCCATATCCCTTTGTCCATTCAATCTCTCCCTCCGAATTTAGCTTTACAAGCAATGCGTCGCCCTCTCCGTGGTTGTTTATAATGTCTGACGACCAGCTGTATCCGGAAATGATATATCCGCCGTCCGCCGTCTGCTTAACCGCATCGGCATAATCCGCATTATTACCCGCCACGGTACGTTCCCACTCCAAAACGCCCATTTCGTCCGTTTTAATTATCCATAAATCCCCAACCATTATCCCGGTGATGGGATCAGAATAAATAGAAACTCCTACGGCAATATATCCGCCATCTGAAGTTTGCTGAGAATCAAAAAGATATGCCGGATGTTCCCCTTCATAAAATTGTTCCCATTGCAAATCCCCGCTTTCATTCAGTTTTATCATCCAAAAGCTCAATATGCTACTGTCATTTCCTGTAACATATCCATCGGCAGAAAAAGAGTTGCCGGCAACAATATATCCGCCATCTGTGGTTTGCTGAACAACCATGGCATAATCGCCCCCGGAGCCTCCATAGGATTTTTCCCATTCGATATTTCCCGTTTCATCCAGTTTTACTATCCAGTAATCCGCATCTCCCAGGTTTTCGGAAACATCCCCATTGTTTGAATAAGAAAACCCCGCTATAATATAGCCCCCATCTGTGGTTTGCTGAATACTTTGGGGTTCGTCATAGGCCGATCCTCCCAATGATTCCTGCCATACAATTTCTCCTGAAGCATTCAACTTTACTATCCAGTAATCGGCATCCCCGTTATTTTCTGAAACATCGCCGTCGTTTGAAGTTGACCTTGTCGCAAAAACATAGCCGCCGTCAGTGGTTTGTTGTATAAGTGTAGAACCATACATATAATCTGTACCGGAACCCCCGTAATTTTTTGTCCACTCAATTTCCGGTGCCTGAGCAAGGAGCAATAAGTTAATAAACAGGCATAGTGTTGTAAATCGTGTTTTCATACATTCATTTTTAAGTTATATAAATCAAAGTGTAAAGGTTTGTAAAGTGCTTATCTATACCAAAAAAAGCATATTGAAAAAAAGTGACATCGGTGAAAATTAAAAATGATATAATTTTGACATAGATACTTCAGTTACAATAATGTGTTCCTGAGGAAAAAGATAGTTTTTCACACCCTTTTCAATAACCAATGAAATACAATAAGAACTATTTCTTAATTACCTTATATCTTTTGATTTCCTTATCAGTTAAAGTAACTTCAACAAAATAAATACCGGCTGAAAGATTTGAAATATCTATTGCAGTATTTTCTTTGTTCAATGGATTGAGTGTCACTCTTTGCCCTACACTATTGTAAACCGAAACTGATTGGATCGCCTCTTTGGTTTGTAAATTTATAATTCCGGTTGTAGGATTTGGATAGAGGTAAAGATTATCTTCTTTGATTTCTCCAATTCCCATATTTTCAGGGGAAAGTTTTATAACCCAAACGTCATAATCTCCATAATTCCCCGGAACATCCCCGTCATTTGACTGGGAATAACCGGCAAGGATATAGCCTCCGTCTTCCGTTACCACAATATCACAATAGGATTCATCAGATTGCGATCCGCCAAAGGATTTTTCCCAAAGAAGAGTTCCCTCAGAATCCAAACGCACCAGCCAGTAATCACCCATCCCAAAGTTTTCGCTGACATCATCGTCTGATGAATCAGACCAGCCGAGGCAGATATATCCACCGTCCGGCGTTTCCTGAACGGTGTTAAAAACCTCGTAAAGCGCTCCGCCATAAGCCTTATACCATTCCACTTCTCCTGTCTGGCTAAGTTTTAGGATCAGGGCATCTGCTTCCCGGTCATTGCCAACAATGGAATCAGAGTAGCTGTATCCTGCTATTAAATACCCCCCATCAGACGTTTCGATAACAGATTCTGCATAATCCAAAAACCCTCCTCCAAATGCTTGTTGCCATTCCAAGTTTCCTGTAGTATCTAATTTTAACATCCAAACCTCAATGGGCTCATAAGGCCAAGTTTCTGCAGTTGACCTGGCGCCGGCTACCATATAGCCTCCGTCCGAGGATATGATCAAATCATAAATTAAAGATATAGGATAATCTCCATAAAACTTCTGCCATTCCATATTTCCTGTTTCATCTGTCTTTATTATCCAGTAACCCATAAATCCATTGTCATTTCCCACAACATCTCCATCCGTGGAAATGGTAGTACCCGCCATAATGTAGCCCCCATCTTCTGTTTGGCGTACTATTTTACCATCTTCTGAGTCTGACCCGCCATAGGATCTTTCCCATTCCATATCTCCTGATTCATCCAGCTTTATCACCCAATAATCGCTTCCTCCGTTATTTTCTGATATATTTCCATCGGTTGAATTAGAGTAGCCTATTATAATATAACCCCCGTCTGTTGTCTGCTGGACGCCCTTTGGCTCGTCATAACCGGATCCTCCGTAGGACTTTTCCCATTGGATATTTCCTGCTTCATCCAGCTTTACTATCCAATAATCCGCATCTCCCAGGTTTTCGGAAACATCACCGTCATTTGAAGTTGTCGAGGTGGCCATAATGTAACCGCCATCAGTAGTTTGTTGGATAAGTGTGGAGCCATACATAAAATCTGAACCGGAACCTCCGTAATTTTTGGTCCACTCAATTTCCGGTGCCTGAGCAAGAAGCAATAGATTAATAAATAGGCATAGTGTTGTAAATGTTGTTTTCATACATTTGTTTTTTGTGTTATAAAAATTAAAGCGTAAAGGTTTATAAAGTGTTCATCCATACCAAAAAAAGCATATTGAAAAAAAGTGACATTTTTAAAAAAGTTAAAAAAACAAGTGTTCTATTCTGAGATACCCAGGACATAATCATACAGGGATGTTTCTTTTTTGTCCAATCCCATTTTTTCCATTATCCGCTGTTTCCTGATCACACAGGTGTTGTAAGTGATATTGAAAACCAGACTGATTTCCTTTATGCTCAGGTTCATATACACATAGCAAAGAAACCGGGTGTCATTTGAAGTGAGCTGAGGATGCTTTTCTTTCAATCTTCTTAAGAAGTTAGGATTCACGCTTTCAAAATGTTTGATGAAATCATCCCACTGATGGTCTGTCTTTAAGAAATTTTTGACCACTTTTATTTTTTCGGAAGTATCTTTTCCCTGAATTGCATTGCTGTTAATCTCAACAGAGTTGATGACATCACGTATCAGTTCATTCCTGTTGCTGAGGTATAAGGCCTTTGCCGTAAGCTCCCTATTTTTTTCGGCAATTTCGTGTTTCAGCTGTTGCTGTTTCAGCTTTGTGGTTTCCAGTTTTTTTTCGACCAGAAGTTTTTGCTGTTCGGCAATCTGGTGTTCCTTTTTTTCTTTTTCCAGCTGCAAATCCACGATCAGGGCTTTTTGTTTCTGCTTAATAACATTGTTTCTCAGGCTTTTGTAAATTAAAAAAAAGATAAATAAACCAGAAACTGCTATTCCTATAAAAATATTCCGTTGTGTTTTTTTGTGTTCTTTTTCTTTGATTAGGTCATTTTGGTATTCCTGCACCCGGAATTTAGCCTTATTGGCTTCATACAGGTTTCTGTTAATGATGGTAGAAAGAGAATCTTTTGCCTGCACAACAGAATCTTTGTATTGTAAAGCAATGGAATATTGATTTTTTTTCAGGTATAAATCAGATATTTCTTCATATAAATCAATACGTTTCGGGAGTTCATCTGTTTTCTCTAATCCGCTTTTCATATAATCTATAGCCAGATCGACCTGCCCCAGTTCCGTGTATATTCTGGAAAGAAGCTCTGCAAGACAGGCATAACACGCCCTTTGATTGTCTTTACGGACATTCTGGTTTAAATCGGTCAATTCCGAATATAATTGCTTTGCCTCTTTTTCCGCCTCTTCAATTTCGCCATTGGTAAATAACGCGTCTATATAAGCCTCTTTCCATATAAAATTGACCAAAGGATTGTCAACATCGGCTTTTGTTTCATTCAATACTTCCAGGCTTTGCCCCGGTTGACCGGTACGGTTATAGACATTTGCCAATAGGACTGCAATGTGCTTTTTAAGCAGTCTGTCCTCATTTTTGACAATGCCATACGCTTTGGTATAATAATGAAGCGCTTCATCATAGTTTTTCTCATCAAAATATAAAAGCCCGATATTTGATAAAGGCTGGACACCATTTTCGTACAGGTTTTTATTTTGCTGGGTGACGGTATAGGATTCACGGTAATACTCCAGCGCTTCCGCAAAGCTTGAAAGAGACTGATAAATAATGCCAATGCGGTTTTCAATATACCAGAGGAGATCATCCCATTGGTTCTTGCGGGCGATCATCTCTGCTTTCAGGAGCTTTTCAAGTGCAACGGCAGCGTTTTTATTGTCCACATCTTCCCGTGCGTGGTCAATCAATTGCTGGCATGCTTCACGGCTGTTTTCCGAAGGCTGAGCTTGTTGTGCATGTCCAATTATTGTAATGAGAAAAAAGAAAAAACCAAATAAATATTTTGTCCGTTGAGTATTCATAATATAAAAATAGAAAAAACTTTATATTTCTGGCAATCAATAAAATAAAAAGAGCGGTAAAAACCGCCCTCTCCTAATTAACACTTGAAAAAACAATATGAAACTATTTCCTGACCACTTTATATTTTTTGACGGCTTTATTGTCTAATGTAATTTCCACAAAATAAACTCCGTTTGAAAGGTTTGACAAATCAATAGAAGTATTTTCTTTATTTAGAGAATTGAATGAAACTTTTTGCCCGGCAGAATTATAAACAGAAATGGAATTGATTTTCTCTTTGGTTTGGATGTTTATAATTCCGGTTGTCGGATTTGGGTAAAGTGAAAAACCTGATGTGTCATTTTCCGAAACTCCCATATCTTCCATGGCCGTAATCATAAACGGCCCGCCGAAATCACTTACTTCATCACCATTACATTTTGTTTGTAAATATACCTGATAGGATGTGCCGGGATTTAATCCTGAGGCAAAAGCCGAGTTTATGCCCGGTTCGGTCGTTCCGCTTGCTACGGGGTCTTCAGCCCCGGGAACCTGCCCGATATTCATAATCAGCCAGTTGTAGCCGTTTATTTCGGTAGGGGAGGGTTCCCAGGAAAATGAAACGGTTGTATCGGTTATTTCATCTAAATAGAAAGTATTTGACGCGACACATCCACCCGCCGAAGACGAAGGAATCACAACTCTCCATCCCTCTGAGCGTCCATCAGGATTGGCTCCTTCGCCTACAATTGTAGTTCCGTCAGCTGAAATTGCGGTTGCATTATAAAGTGTCCATCCCGTAAGGTCCAGGCCATATTCTGTTTCCAGGAATTCTTTGAGATTTTGCATTCCGGTTTCTTCTCTCCATATAAAGGCGACATATTCATCTTCGGAATTACTGACTCCCACAACGGTTGTTCCGTCACCTGAAACATCATTTGCCTGAGAATAATTGCCTTCGGGAAGAAAACCCAACGCTTCCATACCGGTCTCTTCATTCCAGCGGAATGCTTCGGTATTAGCGCCGGACTGAAATCCGACTACCGTATTTCCATCGGCAGAAATTTTAAGCGCAACCGAATATCCTCCCGCAGGAGCACCCAAACCCTGGAACCCTGTTTCCTGAGTCCATCGAAAGGCTTGCTGGACATCATCAATATCTGCGCTTCCTACTACAATTGAACCATCGCCTGACACTCCCCACGCTTCGCCGAAAGCATCTTCTTCTAGGTATTGCAGCTCACCATTGATCCACAGCATGGGCTTATTGGTTGTATAACTCCTCCCGACAATAACGGAACCATCATAGGAAACATCCGTGGCTTCCGAGTATAGCATTTCTTCAATAAAATCGCCTAACCCGACCATTCCTTCTTCGGTCGTCCATTTCATAGCTTCCCATTCAAGAAAATTGGTATTTTCTGAATTGCTGTACCCCACTACAACAGAACCATTTCCTGAAACTCCCTGTGCCCGGGAATCAGGCCGGGCTCCCTGAAGATCCCCTAATCCCTGCATCACACCCTCTTCCCAGCGAAAGGCCTCTCCACCAAAAACGCCCTCGTGTTCGGAAATACTAATCCCGACAACTACATTTCCGTCATCGGAAACATCAAATGCCTGACTGAATTGGTTAGATTCAGAAAGAGAACCTAACCCCTCAAATGAGGCTTGGGCAGAAATGTCTTTTACTGATAATAAAGTCAAAGCGCATGTGGCTAAATAAAATAAATGTGTTCTCATAAAATATTTTTGATTGATTTTAGGACAAATAGAAATAAAACCTGATTCTTAAAGAAAAAATGATGCGGAAAAAAGCGGACACGCATGTAAGAAAAATACGGACTATCGAAAATAAAATGTTGATATTCAGTTGATTATGTAAAAAAGATAGATTTTGAAAACAATTATGCCTAAATGCTCATCAGATAATCATAAAGTGAGGTGTCTTCGTTTAAATTCATACGGTTCATGATTCGTTTTATCCGTTTCCTGCATGCATCATACGTAATATTGAAAATAACGCTGATCTCTTTTAAGCTGAGGTTCATATACACATAGCACAGAAAACGGGTGTCGTTTGCCGTAAGTTCGGGGTATTTCTCTTTCAGTCTTTTCAGGAACACAGGATTTACGCCTTCAAAATGTTTTATAAAATCCTCCAGGTGATTGTCGGTTTTCAGAAAGCTTTTAATGGTTTTGATAAGTTGCACTACTTCATCATTCTGGCGTGTCTTTTTGTTGTTTTCCAGCTTGTTGATTATGTCCTGAATCAGTTCATTCCTGTTGGAAATGTAAAGCGCTTTGGCGGAAAGCTCCCTGTTTCTTTCGGCTGTTTCGTGTTTTTTGATTTCAAGTTCCTGCTCGGCCAGCCGGCGTTCCTTTTTTTCTTTTTCCAATGCCAGGTTTGCAATCACCGTTTTTTGCTTCTGTTTCGCCACCTTATTTTTTAAACCCCTGTAAATAAGAAATGAAATTATCAGGATGAAAACAACTGTCATGATGAAAAGCATTTGCTGCAATTTCTGCTGTTCTTTCTTTTTGCTTATTTCATTCTGATATTCACTGATCTTGAACCTGACCTTACTAATCTCATACTGGCTCCTGTTTATTGACGCAGTGAGGGAATCTTTTGCAATGAAAGCGGAATCTTTGTACAAAAGAGCTGTTTTGTATTCACCTTTTTGGAGGTACAACCTGGAAATCATTTCATACAGATCAACATGATCCGATAATTCTTCCGTATGAAGCAACGCCTCTTTTGCCGGGGTGATGGCCTCGTCGATTTTATTGAGCTTTTCGTATATCTCCGATAAAAGCCCCGCAATGCACACGAAGCAATGAGCAACGTTGCCCTGTCGTTCCTCTAAAGTTAATTCAGCAAAAACAGGTTCTGCAATTTTTTGCGCTTCGGTAATTTGCCCGTTTGCAATAAGCGCTTCAATATAAATAGACCGCCATAAGAAATTCACAACAGGGGAACCTTCATCATTTTTTACTTCGTTCAACAGTTCCAATCCTTTTTCAACTTCACCGGTTTTGATGTAAGCGTCCGCCATATTGGAAGCCACCATTTTTCTTGAAGAACCCTTCTTATTTTTTAATATTTCATAAGCTTTTTTATAATATTCCAACGCCTCTTTGTTTTTTCCCTCCCGCCCGTACAGTACCGCTATACTGTTCAGGGGGTGGTTGGATTTTTCGTTCAGTTTTTTATCTTTTTCAGTAATAGCGAGCGCTTCATTGAAATAAGAGAGGGCTTCTCCGAAACTTGAAGTTTCATAATAAATATTCCCGATACGGTTTTTTATATCCCACAGCTTATCATTCCATTGATTTTGTTCGGCAATCAGCTCGGCTTTTAATAGTTTTTCCAGCGCATCGGCATAATCGTTATTCCTCATATCTGCCTGTGCTTCATCTATCAATTGCTGACAGGTTTCCCGTGTATGTTCCGGCGTTTTTACATTTGCCTGTAGCGCATTTGTCAAGAAACAAAAAAGAATAATGCTTAGTAAAAATAACCTGAATCGTAAGAATGAAATGGGCATGTTTCTTTTTTGCAGAAAGTTAAAGATATTTTGTGAATCTAATATATGCAAAAAGAGCGGTAAAGACCGCCCTCTTAATTAACACATTGAAAAAACAATCCGAAACTATTTCCTGATCACCTTGTATCTTTTGACAGTTTTATTGTCTAATATAATTTCCACAAAATAAACCCCGTTTGATAGGTTTGACAAGTCAATGGAAGTGTTCTCCTTATTCAGTGAATTGAATGAAACTTTTTGCCCGGCAGAATTATAAATAGAAACGGAATTGATTTTTTCCTTTGTCTGGATATTTATAATTCCAGTTGTCGGGTTAGGGTATAATGCAATTTGATTTTCAAATTCGGTAGTTCCAAGAATTTCCGCTTCTAATTTTACAACCCATACAGCGGAATCAAAAACGGATAGTATCTGCCATCCCGTAAAGATAAACCCACCGTCTGTAGTTTGCTGAATGTCGTTGGCACCAGTACCTCCACTACCTACACATTTTTGCCAGGCAATAGAGCCGGAAGCGTCTAATTTTATCGTCCAGGCAATAGAAAACCCCTCACCGTTCCCGCTCACGTCACCATCGGTTGATTCAGTGAGTCCTGTTACAATATATCCTCCGTCAATGGTTTGTTGTATAGAAGAAGCGGAATCATATCCTGACCCTCCCAGGCATTTTTGCCATTCCATATTGCCTGTTTCATCTAATTTTACAACCCAATAATCTTGAATACCGTGGTATCCGCTTACGTCCCCATCGTTTTGGGTAGTGGTCGTCCCTGCCAGAATATAGCCATTGTCCGCAGTCTGAAGAATATGAACCGCCACTTCTTCTCCGGATCCTCCAAAGCTCTTTTCCCATTCTATGTTGCCTGAAGAGTCTATTTTTACTACCCATGCATCAGATTCCCCATAGTTATTACTTACGTCTCCGTCTTCGGAAATGGTATAACCGGCCATCACATAGCCGCCGTCTGCAGTTTGCTGGATGCTGTAGGCAAAGTCACCACTTGAGCCTCCATAGGTTTTTTGCCATTCCATATTGCCAACAGGATCTAATTTCACCACCCAATTGTCAAACTCCCCATGATTTCCGCTTATGTCCCCATCGTTAGAGTAAGTAGAACCCGCAACAATATAGCCGCCGTCTGTGGTCTGTTTAACGGACATGGCAGTCTCATCGCTTGAACCTCCAAACGTTCTTTGCCATTCTATATTTCCCTCATGGTCTAATTTGACTACCCAATAATCTCTTGAGCCATGATTTTCGCTTACATCCCCATCGTTAGATAGAGTCTCTCCCCCAACAATGTAACCACCATCTGTGGTCTGTTGTATAGCATAAACAGCTTCAGCACTGCTTCCGCCAATAGAACGCTGCCATTCAATATCCCCTGAGGCGTCTGTTTTTACTATCCAGATATCCTGATAACCATAATTTTCGGTAACATCGCCGTCATTGGACCAACTGTTCGCCCCGATTATGTACCCACCATCTGCGGTTTGCCGAATGACCTTACCCTCATCAACGGCAGAACCACCCAACATCTTTTGCCATTCCACCGCAGGGGTTTGGGAAAAAAGTGAAACGGAAAAAAATAAAAACAAATAAATAAATAAACCTTTTTTCATAATAATTTAGTAATTTGATTATGCCTACTCTCTTATGGCTTTTCAGCATTTCGCCCTGATTTATGGCAAATGTTGTCAAAAAGAAATCAATAATTTGAAAAAACAAGCGGAAAAGGAACGCCGTTTTAAAGGAAAAAAAACGCCGAATAAATCACGTAAATAATTTAATTAATTGATTATAAGTGTTTTTAGTAGTTTTAAAAGAATTATGGATCAATAGCTTAACCGCCGATTTGTAAAACATAATCATACAATGATGTGTCTTTATCTAAATTCATTTTCTCCTTAATCCGCCGGTTTCTTTTTTCGCACGCATTATAAGTGATGTTTAAAAACATGCTTATTTCCTTTAAGCTGAGGTTCATGAAAATATAGCAGAGAAAGCGAATGTCATTGGAAGTAAGCTGCGGATGCAGCTCTTTTAAGCGTCTCAGAAAAGAGGGGTTTACGCTTTCGAAATGATAAACAAAATCATCCTGATGATTGTCTGTTTTTAAAAAGTTTCGGATGATATTGATTTGTTGAGCCGTTTCTTTATTTCCCGTTATTTTATTATGATTTTCGAGCGAATTGATAATATCCTGGATAAGCTCATTCCTGTTGGAAAGATAAAGTGCTTTTGAAGAAAGCTCACGGTTTTTATCGGCAATTTCATTTTTTAATTGTTCTTCAGCCAATAAATGTTCTTTTTTCTCTTTCTCCAGCTCTAAATTCTTAACCAGCACTTGCTGCTGTTGCCTGTACATCCTGTTTTTCAATCCTCTATAAACCGAAAAGAACAATACAATACCAAGAAGAATTAATAAAATGAAAATGATTCTTTCTGTTGATTGCTGCTTTTCCTTTGACTTGAATTCATTCTGGTATTCCTGTAATCCCAGCTTTACCTTATTTGCTTCATATTGGCCTTTGCTGTTCCTGACTGAAACAGAATCTTTGGTTACAAGCAGCGAGTCCTTATACTGTAAAGCTCTGGTAAAATCTCCCTTTTTCTGATAAAGTTTCGAAAGTTCCTGGAATATGTCTGCCTTATCCTTTAATTCGACAGAATGAAAAAGCGCTTCTTTTGCATAATCAATAGCTTTGTCCGTTTCATTGAGTTCAGTATAAATTTGTGAAATGATATCTACGAGGCATACGTAACATTTGCTTCCATAATCTTTCTGGTCGCCGGTATCTAACTCGGCATATAGTTGTTCTGCAAGGTCTTGGGCTTTTTCAGTCTGCTTGTCTGCAAGCAATGCTTTTGCATAGTTCAGATTCCATAAAAAATCGACCTGCACATCTTTTACCTCTTCCCGCGTTTCGTGAAGTATATCAAAAGCCTCTTGTACGTGGCCTGTTACCAGGTAATTTGAAGCCATGTTACAGGCAATGTGTTTGCGTAAAGCGCTTTTCTTATCATTTTTAACCAGTTCATACGCTTTGCTGTTATATTGAAAAGCCTCTTCATGCTTTCCTTCTGTTTGATATAATAATGCAATGTTCGCAAGCGGACGGGCTGAATTCCTTTTCAGGTCCGCATTATGTTCAGCTATGTTCAGTGATTTCCGATAATAATCGAGCGCCTGCCCAAAGTCGGAAAGATAAAGAAAGACATTTCCCATGTCTAAGTAGATGTCAATAAGCAGATCGTCCCACTGATTTTGTTCTGCAATCAGTTCGGCCTGCCCTAACTTTTTCATTGCGTCAGCATAATTGTCGTTGTTGATTTCCTCTACTGACTCCTTTATTAATTGTTCACATACTTCGTAGGTATTCCCCGAGAACCGGGATTTTTGTGCATACGAAACAGTCATCGCAAAAAAGCAAAGAAACAGGATTAAGTATTTTGCCTTCAATGTGTTCATCGCATAAATGTATAGAATTTTTCCATTAAGAAAAAGAGCGGTAAAAACCGCCCTCTTAATTAACACATTGAAAAAACAATCCGAAACTATTTCCTGACCACTTTATATCTTTTGACCGTTTTATTGCCTAATGTAATTTCCACAAAATAAACGCCGCTTGAAAGGTTTGACAGGTCAATGGAAGTATTTTCTTTATTGAGGGATTTGAATGAAACTTTTTGCCCGGCAGAATTGTAAACCGAAACGGAGCTAATTTTCTCTTTGGTTTGCAGGTTTATGATTCCGGTTGTCGGGTTGGGGTAGATTACTATATCAGAAAAAGTATTTTCATTTACGGAAAGAACCGAGCCTTGTAATTTCATAATAAAAATATCAGCATCTCCTGAGGATGTAACCTCATAAACTCCTTCATCCTGATCAAAATCAACTGTGCCATAAAAGTACCCTGTTGTATAAAGGTTTCCTGTTTCATCAAGGTAAATACCATAGACGGCATCTGTACTTTCCCCTCCTATAGATATTGCCCAAGCAAAATCTCCTGAAGCTGTTAATTTACTTATGAAAACATCTTCTTCTCCCGCCGAAGTGAGTTCATAAACACCATCACCCGGATCAAAATCTATTGTTTCATAGAACCATCCCGAAGTGAATACATTCCCTTCTGAATCAACAGCAATTGACTGGCTGTAGTTGTCATTTGTGCCTCTGAAATTTTTAGCCCATATAAAATCTCCTGCCGTATCCATCTTGATTACAAAAGAATTTATATCTCCTTCCGACGTAAGTTCATAAACCCCTTCTCCCGGGTCAAAATCCAGGGTGCCGTCAAAGAATCCCGTTGCATAAACGTTTCCGGCATTAACAATTATTTCCGCTCCAAAATCACTCATATCCCCACCTATATTTTTCGCCCATACGAAATTACCTGAAGTGTCCAATTTCATCATAAAAATATCATTATTACCCTGTGAATTGAGAGGATAATTCTCATTCCCGGGATCAAAATCTGCAGCAGGACTCTGAAAATTCCCTGTAATATAAACACTGCTTTCCTCGTCAACGGTAACGGACTGACCAAAATCCTGGCTTAATCCTCCCATGTTTTTTGCCCAGATAAAGTCTCCGTTAGGGTTTAACTTTAAAGCAAATATATCTGCCGCTCCCCATGATATGAGATCATATGTATCTTCTCCCGGGTCAAAGTCCGCTGTACCATTAAACCCTCCTGTAGCATAAACATTCCCTGAACTATCAGTCGTCAATGACGTAATCCCATCAAAATCAGGCCCTCCTATGCTCTTTGCCCAAATAAAATTTCCGGATACATCCAGTTTCATTATAAAAATGTCCTCCCAACCGTTTGCCGTGAGTTCATACACTTCTTCACCTGGGTCAAAATCTGCAGTATCAGCATAATAACCTGCAACATAAACATTATCATCACTGTCTGTTGCTATGGAATACCCATAGTCATAATCAATTCCGCCCATACTCCCGGCCCAAACAAATTCTCCATTGGGATCAAGTTTGGTAATGTAAACATCAAATTCTCCAACGGCGGTAAGCTCATAAATACCATCACCCGGATCAAAATCTGCTGTGCCGTAAAAATATCCGGTCGAATAGACATTGCCTTGTGAGTCAACGCATACCGAATTAGCTCCGTCATAATTTTCTCCACCAAAATTTTTGGCCCAATGGAATTCCTGTGAAAAAGAAATCATTGTTCCGAATGTTAAAATGATAAATGTTGCAGTTTGTTTAAATAATTTCATAATAAAATGTTTTTAGTTATTTAACTGACAATATTACAGATGTGCTAATCATAGTGAAAAAGACATCATTAGAAAAATAGGGACAGAGTAATAGAAAAAAGGGGACATATCTCGTAATCAGTATGTTATAAAAGAGGAAAGGAGTCATTCTGAGTTTGAGATAAGTTTGGATCGTAGGATGATCAGACCAGTTTTAAAAGATATTCGTATAAAGAGCCCTTATCGTCCAGCTTCATTTTTTCCTCGATTCTTTGTTTTCTTTTCTTGGCAGCTTCATAAGTTATATTAAAAATATTACCTATTTCCCTGGTGTCCAAGTTCATAAATACATAGCATAAAAAACGAATGTCGGAGGAAGAAAGCTTAGGATGTTTTGCCTTAAGCGTTTTTAAAAAGTCAGGGTTTATTTGCTCAAAATATATTATAAAATCATCCCATCCGGCATCTGTCTTAAGATAGGTCTTAAGGTTTTTTATGTAGTTCTGAGCCTCCCTGTTTTGCGAAACTTCAGAAATTTTACCAAGAGAATTGATAACTTCTTCGATAAGTTCATTTCTCCCTGAGACATATAAAGCTTTGGCGCTTAATGCCCTGTTCTTTTCGGCAATATTGTTTTTTAAATTTTCCAGCTCCAACTTAAAAATTTTTTTTTGGTTTTCCGCTATGATCTTTTCGTTTTTTTGTTTGACAATCCTGCTCTTAAAAATTATGAAAATAAAAAACAGCAGTACCAGCATTAATATAATTCCTGCGATAAACAGTTTTCGTTCTAATTGATACTTTTCCTTGTTAAGTATTGCTTCACTTTGGGTTTCCTGTAACTTTAATCTAACTTTATTGGTTTCAAAAAGCCCTCTGTTAACCAAACCGGATAAAGAATCCTTTGCAACGATCACCGAATCCTTATACTGAAAGGCAAGTGTATATTCCCCCTGCTGTAAATATAGCTGTGATAACCGGTCGTACAATTCAATCCTCTCTTTCATTTCAGTCGTTTCCCGCAGCCCGTCTTTTGCATACGAAATGGCCAGGGGATATTTTTTTTGCAGAGTATATATTTTTGATAAGAGCTTAACAACCTGTACATGCCAATAGACATCTGCATACCAGTCTACATCATCGTTGATTAATGTTTCCGCTATTTTTTGCGCTTCATTTAACTTCCTTTCTAAAATCAGGCTTTCTGCATAATTTATGGCCCACATATGTTCAAGTTTTTTTGATGTGGGGATATCTTCTACCTCCATCAAATATTTCTGAGCCTCTTTAAAATCACCTAAACGATTATAAACCTCTGCTATATTTATCCCAAGAAGGACCTTGCCATAATCGAAATCCTCCGATTCTGCCATAGCATAAGCCCTTTTGCAGTACTCAAGAGCTGTTTCATAGTTTTCTTCATTATAATATAAGAGAGCTATATTATTAAGAACTCTCGGAATATGGGATTTTAGCCCGGGATAACTTTCAGCTATAGTTAAAGCCTGATTGTAATAGTTCATGGCCTCTCCATAATTTGAAATATAGTTATATACGGCCCCGGTATTTCTTTTTACACAAAGAAGTTCCTCCGCATATCGGTTTTCTTTGGCCAAAATCTCTGCTCTTGCTAAATATTCCAAAGCTTTTGTATAGTCACCTTTATCTATTGTAGTTACAGCTAAATCTATAAGTTCCTGACACTCTTTTTGGCTATTTTCCTGTCCCGGGCTATAAACCGACGGGAAGAGTAAAAAAAGGGAAAACAAGGTTTTGAATAGGACAAGAAAATATGGAGTAGTATAATGCCTGAAATGGTTATTTTGACGATACGAAATATCCATATTTCTTTTTCAAGCAATTTAGAAAATATTTTGTAAATGAAACACATATAAAAAAGAGCGGTAAAAACCGCCCTCTTAATTAACACATTGAAAAAACAATCCGAAACTATTTCCTGACCACCTTGTATCTTTTGACCGTTTTATTGTCTAATGTAACTTCCACAAAATAGACTCCGCTTGGAAGGTTTAACAGGTCAATGGAAGTATTTTCTTTATTCAGTGAATTGAATGAAACTTTTTGTCCTGCAGAATTGTAAACCGAAACGGAGCTAATTTTCTCTTTGGTTTGCAGGTTTATGATTCCGGTTGTTGGATTGGGATACAATGAAAAACCGGACGTATCATTTTCCATAATTCCCATATCTTCCGTAGTTATCATCATAAATGGCCCGCCGTAATTACTTTGTTCCTCTTCGCTGCAATTGGTTTGCAAATAGACAAAATAGATGGTGCTCGGCGTTAAGCCGGTAGCGGTAGCGGAAGTTACGCCAGGGTCGGTGGTACCGCTGGCGACAGGTGTTCCGGTGTCGGGGGATTCGCCGAGATTCATCACGAACCAGTTATAACCGCCGGTTTCACCGGCAACAGGGCTCCATGAAAATTCGGCGGTCGTTCCGGTTGTACTCCCTATTGAGATACTGTCCGGCGCCATACATTCTCCTCCGGAAGGGGAAGTCAAAACAACACGCCAGGCTTCTTGTTTACCATCGGGATTGAGTCCGTAACCTACAATCGTTTTGCCATCTCCCGAAACCGCGTTTGCAGTAATAAGCGTCCAGCCCGACAAATCCAAACCATAATTATTTTCCAATACATCTTTCATGTTTTGCATTCCGCTTTCCTGTGTCCAGTAAAAAGCGATGTATTCACTGCTTGCAATCTGGCTCCAGCCGACTACGACCGTTCCGTCATTTGAAACATCCTGAGCTTGCGAATTAGCACCTCCTAAAGTTCCCAATTCCATCATTCCCTCAGCTTCAGCCCATCGAAAAGCTCTTTCTCCACTACTACCCTGTAAAAATCCTACTGCAAAATTTCCGTCATCCGAAACTTTAAAAGCACAGGAGGACCCGCCTTCCGGCGCACCCAATCCGGTAATACCGTCTTCTCTCCACAAGGCTGCTTGCTGTACGCTGTTAACAATTGCCGATCCGGCTATTATGGCGCCGTCAGCGGAAATTCCCCAGGCTTCTACAAATTGTATGTCATCGGTAGAAAGGCTCTCCATAATGCCGTTTTCCCAACGGAACCCCTGTCCGGTCATATAACTTCTGCCTACTACCACAGAACCGTCTCCCGATACTGCGGTGGATTCGGACCAATAATCGGAAGGAAGAAAATCACCTAATCCCTCCATTCCTCCGTCTTGTGTCCATCGCATAGCTTCCCATCCTGCCATAAAAGCATTATCTGACGCGCTGTAACCTACTATGGTGGAACCATCGGCAGATATGGCTCTTGCGTAGGACCAGGGAGTGGCTTCAGGAGAAATGGGAAGCATTCCGATCCCCGATATTTCACCGTTTTCCCAACGATAGGCCTGTGCCACAGGTGTAGTCCCATAAAGAGAATAGGAAACTCCGGTAACTACCGATCCGTCTTCTGAAACCCCGTTGGCTTCGCTGAAAGCATCCGGCGAATCTACAATAAATCCCAGCGCTTCAAAGGTAGCTTCCTGCGCGAAAATTTTAGTAAAGAATAAAATTCCGATAATCAATAAACTTTTCTTCATAATGATTTTTTGCCCAAATGTTCACAAACAGAACTCCTTTTTCCAAGAAAAACGGGTTGAAAAAAACTGTCATATTGATAAAAAAATTGTGCTGCGGAAATTAGTGAAATCATATTCTTCAGAAATACAGAAAGATATGATTATTGGCTCAACTTTAAGATATAATCGTACAGTGATCCATCTTTTTTATCCAGATTCATTTTGTCCATGATACGTTGCTTGCGGATAATGCAGGCGTTGTAAGAAATATTAAAGACCGAGCAAATCTCTTTTAAACTCAGGTTCATGAAAATATAGCACAAAAAACGAATATCGTTTGCATTTAGTGAGGGATGCTTTTCTTTAAGTATTTTTATAAAGCCGGGGTTTACATTTTCAAAATGTTTCATGAAATCATTTTGCTGATGGTCTGACTTTAATAAATCTTTCATTGTTTTAATTTTAGAAATAACTTCTTTATTCCCGGCTGTATTTTTGTTGCTTTCCAAAGATTTTACAATATCCTGGATCAAATCGTTTCTGTTTGTAAGGTGTAAAGCCCGGGCAGTCAGCTCCCGGTTTTTTTCAGCGATCTCATGTTTCAGCTGTTGCTGTTTCAGCTTATTGGTTTCCAGTTCTTTTTTTTCTTTTTCCAGTTCAAGATTGGCAATTAAAGCCGCCTGCTTTTGCTTGACCATTTTATTCCTTAATGCCTTATAGATTGAAAATAATGTAATTAAGCCCAGAATTAAGGTTATTACAAACAACTTCCTTTCTGTTCTCTGTTGCTTTTTTTTGATGCTGAGCTCCTGCTGGTATTCGTTTACTTTGAATTTCACCTTATTGACTTCATACAAATGCATGTTGCTCTTCGCGGAAAGAGAATCTGTGGTCTGTATAACCGAATCCTTAAATAGCAATGCTGTTTTTAGATCGCCCTTTTTTAAATACAGATCGGAAATATTCTTGTAAAAGTCAATTCGGTCAATCAGGTCAATTGTATTATTCAGAGCCTGGTGCGAAAAATAGATGGCCGAATCGGTTTTGTTGAGTGCGGCATATATTTCCGACAAAAGATTGTTTAGACAAGTTCGGCAAACTTCATATTCATAGACATTTGCTAAATTGTTATGCAGTTCATTCGCCATATTTTTTGCCTTCAATACTTGTCCGTTCTTAAAAACAGCTTCGATATATATTGTCTTCCATAGGAAATCTACCCTTTTGTCGTTCGAAGGTGCTTCGACTTCAGAAAGAATCTTTAAACTTTCTTTTGGCCTGTTTAAATGGTTCAATATGCTGGCGATATTATTTGCAGTATTCTTTTTTCCCTTAAGCCCGTCTCCTGACTCTTCGATCATTTCATAGGCACTTTTCATGTAGCTCAGTGCGTCCTTATACTTTTTTTCCTGTACATACAAAACGCCCATCCCCTCCAAAGGGAATGACCCGTATTTTCGCAGCTTTTCATTTTTTTGTGTGATGACAAAAGCTTCCAGATAATAATCAAGGGATTCTCCGAAATTGGAAATTTTGGAATATATAATACCGATATGATATTTGGAGACCCACAACAGGTCTTCCCAGTTATTTTCGGCAGCAACAGATTCCACACGGAGTAATTTCTCAAGTGCCGATGTGTATTTACTGATTCGCGTTTCTTCCCGTGCTTCATTAATCATTTTCTGGCAGAGACCACGGGTTTGTTCGGGCGTTTTAGCATTCGCCTGCGTGGTTGCTGAAAACGAAAAGAAAAGAATAGTTATTATAATCAATTTGGAAGGTGGCGACAAGGCGGGCATAATTCTTTTTGATCAAGTTATAAATATTAAGAAAAAAAGAGCGGCTTTTACCGCTCTCTCAATTAACACATTGAAGACACATGAAGAAACTATCTCTTGATGACTCTATAGCTCTTTATGGTTTTATTGTTTAAAATAATCTCTACAAAATAAATTCCGCCGGAAAGATTGGAAATGTCAATGGAAGTATGGTCTTTGTTCATTGACGATATTTGCATTTTTTGCCCGGCAAGGTTGTAAATCGAAACGGAATTGATTCTTTCTGCGGTTTGAATGTTGAAAATCCCGGTGGTTGGGTTGGGGTAAAGAATCATTTGATTTTTGAATTCATTGATTCCCATTTCTTCGGTATTGAACGTAACGGGGCCTACCCATTCACTTCCGGAAAACGCGCAGACAGCCCGGACATATACATCATAATCTGTTCCTTCTTCCACACCGGTTATGGCTTCACCCGGAATTCCGTCACTGTCCATGATGGTTGTTCCGTCGCCTGGTGTAAACCCGGTTTCACCATATTCAATTTCCCATTCTGTAGCATCGCCGTTTTCCGTCCAGGTTACATATACCATAGAAGGTGTAATTACATCTACTACTATATTACTTGGCGAACCGCAAGACGCGGGTTCCGTTTGAAATGTGATAGGCCCGGCCCATTGACTTCCGCCAGAATTACAGATAGAATGAACATACACATTGTACAGTGTGGCGGGTTGTAAACCGTCAATCGTTTCCCCAGGTTCTCCGTCATTATCTTGAATCAGAATTCCATCGCCTGGTGAAAACCCGAATTCCCCATATTCAATTTCCCATTCTGTGGCATCACCGTTTTCCGTCCAGCTGACATCAACAGATGTGTCAGTAATGTTATTTAGTGTAATGTCTGTAGGAGGAAGGCAAGGAGTGGGTTCAGTCTCAAATGTGACAGGCCCGGCCCATTGGCTTCCGCCAGCGTCACAGATAGAGTGAACATACACATTGTACAGTGTAGCGGGTTGTAAACCATCAATGGTTTCTCCAGGTTCTCCGTCATTATCTTGAATCAGAATTCCATCGCCTGGTGAAAACCCGAATTCACCATATTCAATTTCCCATTCTGTAGCATCACCGTTTTCCGTCCAGCTGACATCAACGGATGTGGTAGTAATGTTATTTAGCGCAATGTCTGTGGGAGGAAGGCAGGCCGCTTCTTCTGTACTAAAAGTAACGGGGCCAACCCATTCACTTTCTGAAAACTCGCAAATAGCACGAACATACACATTGTATAGTGTAGCGGGTTGTAAACCATCAATCGTTTCCCCAGGTTCTCCGTCATTATCCTGAATTAGAATTCCGTCGCCTGGTGTGAACCCGATTTCACCATACTCAATTTCCCATTCTGTAGCTGTACCTATCTCTGTCCAACTGATATCCGCAGATGTAGCAGTAATGTTTTCAGCTACGATATTCGTAGGTGTCGGGCAAAAAAATGATCCTTGGTATTCGTAAGCACCGATGTCTATAACATCATCCAATACACGCGGGTTATTATCTAAGTCCAAAGGATTGGCCGGGCCACCCGGAAAAATTGATAAGTTTGTCTCACTCCCCCCGTTGTTAATCGCCGGAGAGCCATCTAATAGCCTTAGATTCCCATTTTCCATATCTGCAAAAAGAGGGTTATCTGTTAAAGAGTTTTCTGTATTAAAGTTGACACCTTCTACTATATCGTTTGTATCGTTTCCATAAATGCTGTTGAAAACCGCAGTTGAAGCATTGAGGTCATTATAGATTTCATTTCCGTCTTCAGAAGCAAGATTTCCATAGACTATAGAGTTAGTAAGAGTTACGGCGCCCTCTCCGGAATTATAGATTCCACCTCCATTGCCTTGCGCTTCATTACCGGAAACAGTTACATTGGTAAGGGTTATATTACTTTCATTAGCAGTTTCAGTGAAACTCATCGCGCCGCCATTTTCGGCAGTATTTCCATAAAAACGAACATTCACAAGAGACATTTGTGAGCCAAATATATTAGCAAGGCCCCCTCCTGTAGTTGCCGTATTGCCTTCAAAAACTACATTTTTTAACGTTGGGCTGGTCCAGCTAAACATCCCTCCTCCATAGTAATCCGCAGTGTTGTTAATAAAACTTACATTCTCAAGAGTAAGGTTATCTGTTTGGGTATTAAGGCCCCCTCCCTGAAAAGAATGATTACCAATAAACGAAACATTGGTAAGCTCGATCGTACAATTGCTCTCAATATGCATACCGCCTCCCACAGCAAATGACGAGGATTCATTACCAGCTGTATTGTTTAAAAAAATGACATCATTTAGTATTGATGTCCCTTGATAAATAGTAAGAAGTCCTCCGCCAGAATTCCTGGCAAAATTTTCGCTTAAAACCACGTTTGACAGGGTTAAAAAACTCCCAACATTATAGATTCCACCCCCGTTGGATGCAACTCCGTGTCTGATATGCAAATTTGAAATCGTCACTTCTTCCACGCCGCCTTCTATATAGATAACACCGGCAGATGCCTCTCCCGGGGCTGTGGAAGCCTGAATAATGGTGGTTTCAGGATCTTCTCCGGTTAAAGTTATTGATTTAGATATCCAGAAGTGTTCTGTATATTCGCCGCTTGCAATCTTAATTTCGTCTCCGGACTCTGCCTGCTCAAGTGCATAAGAAATACTTCCACAAGGACTGTCCGGGTCAGAACAGTCCCCAATATCTTGCCCCAGGGAGTTATCCACAAATCTATTTATCTGGGAATAAGTTTTATTTGTTATAAATATTGTAAAAAGACAAAGAATGAATGTTTTGAATGTTTTTTTTGATTTCATGATCCGTTTTTTTCTCAAATGTTCACAAACAAGGCCTCTTTTTCCAAGAAAAACGGGTTGAAAAAAAATGACATATTTGATAAAAAAACATTCAGCTGTCTTTTTTCTTGAAAGACGGAAGTAAGCTAATGCGTGATCTTTAATACATAATCATACAGCGATTCATCTTTTTTGTCCAGATTCATTTTATCCATGATACGCTGTTTGCGGATGATGCATGCATTGTAGGAAATGTTGAATACGGAGCTTATTTCTTTTAAACTCAGATTCATAAAAATATAGCACAGGAAGCGGATGTCGTTTGCGCTTAATGACGGGTGTTTCTCTTTAAGTGTTTTTATAAAGCCGGGGTTTACATTTTCAAAATGCTTCATGAAATCATTTTGCTGATTTTCTGACTTTAACAAATTTTTCATTGTTTTAATTTTAGAAACAACTTCTTTATTCCCGGCTGTATTTTTGTCATTTTCCAAATATTTTACAATATCCTGGATCAGTTCGTTTCTGTTTGTCAGGTACAAGGTTTGGGCAGTCAGCTCCCGGTTTTTTTCCGCGATCTCATGTTTTAATTTTTGCTGCTTCAGCTTATTGGTTTCCAGTTCTTTTTCCGACAGCAAATGTTCTTTTTTTTCTTTTTCAAGCTCCAGGTTGGCAATTAAAGCAGCTTGTTTCTGTTTGGCTACTTTGTTCCTTAAAGCTTTGTATATGGAGAATAAAGTAATCAGCCCGAGCACAATTGCTATTATAAATAGCTTGCGTTCCGTTTTTTGCTGCTTCTTTTTTGCCGTAAGTTCATTTTGGTATTCACTGACCCTGAATTTGACCTTGTTGGCTTCATATAAATCCCTGTTAATCCTTGTCGAAAGTGAATCTGTGGTCTGTATAACCGAATCCTTGTACAGCAATGCCGTTTTGAATTCACTTTTTTGAAAATAGAGGCCGGAAATACTTTTGTAGAAATCAATGCGGTCAATCAGTTCGGTTGCATTTTCGAGGCCCAGACGGGAAAAGTAAATTGCAGAATCGGTTTTACCGAGCGTAGCATATATTTCGGATAAGATATTATTCAAGCATGTCTGGCAAACCTCGTCATTATAGACAGTATTTAGTTCTTTATACAGCTCATTGGCCATTTTTTTAGCCTTGGGGATCTCTCCGTCTTTAAAAACAGCTTCAATGTAAATTGCCTTCCCGAGAAAATCAATTGTTTCTATATTTACTATTTCTTCTACTTCTGAAAGAATCTTCAGACTTTCTTTCGGTTTGTTTAATTTATTGTAAATACTGGCGATATTATTTGCCGTATTCTTTCTGGCTGCTACATTCTGACCTGAATTCTTCATAATTTCATAGGCCCGTGTCATGTAATGCAGAGCATCTTCATATTTCTTATCCCGCTCGTATAAAACTCCGATGGCTGCTAAGGGAATAGCTCCGTTTTCCCGTAATTTGTCATTTTTCTGGGTGATGGCAAAGGCCTCCTGAAAATAATCAAGAGATTCCCCGAAGTTGGAAATATTGGAATATATAATACCAATGTGGTATTTAGAAAGCCACAATTTGTCATCCCAGTTATTTTCAGCAGCAATTAATTCCGCCCGGAGCAATTTCTCGAGCGCTGAAGTATAATTGTTATTTCCTGTTTCTTCCCGTGCTTCATCAATCATTTGCTGACAGGCTTCCCGCGTAAATTCCGGAGTATTGTTTGCAATTACAGGGGAAGTAACAATCAAAAAGAAAAGAAAAACAATTCTGAACATGATTACATTTAAAAAGGTTGGAAAATCGTATATATCTTTTCGGGAAAGATAAAAAATATTTTGTTAATCTAAAACCTACAAACAAAAAAGAGCGGTTAAAAAACCGCCCTCTTAATTAACACATTGAAAAAATATTAAGAAGCTATTTTCTGATGACCTTGTAGAGTTCTAATGGCTGACGGCAAACACCTATCTACCTGCTTTCTGAAGATTCATGGATTATTCGCAGTTGAAATATTTAATTCATGCTTAAAATTTAGCTATTTGTAAATCAGGGAAATTATTCTACTTTTGCGTTAGAGGTTTTTGGTGATGAATCAAGTTTTTTTGAATCCGAAAGCAAATAGTTGTTTGTATTTTTCTTAAAAAATTAAAAATAAGGAACTTGCCTCGTAAAATATTTTAGATGGATGCAGACCCGTTACTTTCCTTCATAGTTGCCGCCGGTGGTTTAGGCGGGCATGTCATTTCCGGTGAAATTTCAGCCTGGAAATTAATTCTGACTGTTTTTCTGGTTCTTTTGAACGGCTTTTTTGTAGCGGCTGAATTTGCCATTGTAAAAATCCGTTCCTCACAAATTGATGTCAGGACCGACCTGAATAAAACCCTTGCCAAAACAGCTAAAAACATTGTTTCAAACCTGGACTCATACCTGGCCGCCACCCAGTTGGGAATCACCCTCGCTTCGCTTGGCCTGGGTTGGGTAGGGGAAAGTTCGATAGCGCCTGTTATCGTTAAGACTTTTGCTTTGTTCGGGCTTGATTCGCCGCAGTGGGTTGAAATTGCTCAAAACAGTGCGATCTGGATCGCTTTTGCTGTTATCACGATTTTGCATATTGTTTTTGGTGAACTGGCGCCGAAATCTTTGGCGATCCGTTATCCGGCCAATACTACTTTTGCCATTGCGTGGCCGTTGAGGGTTTTTTACATCATAGGAAGACCCATTATCTGGCTGATGAACGGATTGGCGAATTTCATCTTGAGAATAATCGGAATCAAACCGATTCATGGTTCGGAAATCCATTCGGAAGAGGAATTGAAAATGATCATTACCGAAAGCCAGGAAGGCGGCGCAATTGAGCAAACCGAGCGCGACCTCATCCAGAATGTTTTTGAGTTTGACGACCGTAGAGTGAACAACATTCAGACTTTGCGCAAAAATGTTTCTGCTATTGAATCGGGTTCGACCGTAAGGGAAGCAATTGATTTCGCTATAAATGAAGGTTATTCACGTTACCCGGTTTATGAAGAATCACTGGACAATATCAAAGGTATCCTTTATACCAAAGATTTAATGAGGCTGACTCTGGAAAAGCCGGAAGAAACTAGCTTCGTAAGTATTTTGCGTAAGCCCTTGTTTATTTCCGAAAGCTCCAAAATCAAGAATTTATTGAAGCAATTCCAGAAGAAACATATCCAGATGGCAGTTGTGACCAATGAAATCGGTGAACTGACGGGAATTGTGAGTATGGAAGATATTCTGGAAGAGCTGGTAGGCGAAATCCAGGATGAATATGACAACGAAGACCCGATCGTAATTAAGCTTTCAGAAGGTGTTTTTTCGGTAAATGCGCATAGTAATTTGTCGGATATCAACCGTTATTTGCCGTATCGTTTTGAAGAAAGTGAACATTATGACACGCTTTCCGGTTTGCTGGCCGAAACTTTTCCCGACCGCGAACTGAAGGCCGGAGATATCCTGGATTTGGAAGACTACCAAGTGAAAATCATTAAAATGTATCGGAATTCCGTGGAACGCGCCGAACTGACGCTTACGCATTTAACGGAGGAAGAAGCGGAGGGTGAGTAATGACAAATAAAGTTTTAGATTGCTTATTTATTGTCTTAATAATCCTCTTATGGAATCAATTTGCTGTTAAATTTCTTGTTCAGAGATTTATCGCGACTTACAAGAGGGTTAATCATCAAAGAGTTAACAAACCTATATCAAAGTTCCTTATTGAGAATGAATTACAGATTATTAATGCAATCAGAGCCTTTTATTGGTTAGGTTGTATTTATTTTATTCTGAATCAGTTTCTTTGATTAGCCCTAACAGGGTTTGAAACCCTGTTAGGGCTTTAAGGAAATCGGCCTTATTCCTTTTCCAGCAAACTTTCATTCCTGAATTTTCTGAAAATCTGCGCCGCGGTCAGGACATCTTTTTCGCAATAAACTTTAATCCGCTCCAGATCGTGGTCGTCATAATAAACCGATGCAACCTGCGAACCGTCAATGTCGTCTTTCGGTGTTGGAATTCCCAGAACGGCCGCCAGTAAATTCAGCGAAGTATAATGTTTGTAATCCCCGAACTTCCAGAGTTCCATCGTATCTAAGTGCGGAATTTCCCACGGCTTTTTACCTTGCATGTCCAGCGCCTTGGGCAATTCGATTCCATTGATGATCATCCGCCTTGCCATAAAAGGAAAATCAAATTCCTTTCCGTTATGTGCGCAAAGCATCAGGTTCGAATCGAAATATTTTCCCGAAAGCATTTCGTTGAAATCTTTCAGTATTTGGCTTTCATTGTCGCCATAGAAACTTTTGAGCCGGATTTTGCTTTCGTCCGAAATAATTCCGCAGGAAATACAGATGATTTTTCCGAATTCAGCTAAAATTCCCGCACGTTTGCCGTAGAATTCTTCCGCCGTTTCATCTTCGGCCAGTTGTTTTTCTACTTTTTTGGCCCAAAGGTTTTTCCATTCTTCGGGAAGTTCATCCCAGTTCCCGACTTCGGGAACGGTTTCAATGTCAAGAAATAAAACTTTACTGTAAGGAATCTTTTTCAGCATTTTGTTGAGATTTTAGGAGGTTATGGCTTTGGAGCATTTTCATGGTTTCATCTACGAAATAATAAGTGTCGTTATCGAGGAATCCTTTCCCTGTGTTGCGGTCGTCCTTTGTGTGTCCTAACCGGACAATGACCAGGTCTTCACTCGGAACCACAATCACGCGCTGGCCGAGATGCCCCATTAATCCATAAAAATGAGGTTCATGTTCATTATCTGTCCAGATCGAATAGCCGTAGCGCGCATGCTCGCCCTTGTTGAACGCTTGGTAATTGGGGGTAATCATTTTTTCAACAAAAGCAGAATCAAGAATTTGATGCCCATTCCAGTTTCCTTTCTGTAAAAGCAATTGTCCGAATTTGGCAAAATCACGGACATTCGAATTGATGCAGCAATAGGCTTTTTCCATTCCTTCTTTCCGGTCTTTTGACCAGTAAGCGTCATTTTCCATGCCCATCGGCTGCCAGAATTCTTCCTGCAGATATTGCGACAAACTGATTCCGACGGCTCTTTGTAAGATAATACCCAAAAGTTGCGTGTTGCCCGAAAGATAATTGAAATGCCCGCCGGATTCTTCTATGAAACTTCTGTTGAGCATTTGCTTTTCAATGTTGCTTCCGTAATAAGCTTTCGCAGTCGGGTTCAACGGTAAGTAATAATCTTCCTGCCAGTCATAACCGGAAGTCATTGCCGATAAATCGCCTACGGTACATTTTTTGGCAAATTCATCATCCTTAAATTCCGGCAGAAAATCCGTAACCGGTTGGTCAAGTGATTTGATGTAACCCTGTTCAATGGCTTTTCCCAAAAGCATGGTTACGATCGATTTCGCCATGGAAAATGAATTTGTATTGCTTTCAGACGAATAATCATCCCAATAATATTCCCATAATGCCTGTCCGTCTTTGGCAACAAAGAATCCGATGGATTTAAAGCGTTCGAGTTCATTTTGAAGCGTATCGGTCAGCGGAATTTTATTGTACATTTCGTGTTGGAACCAGGGCTGCGGCTTTCCCGAAAGGATGGTGTTGTTGTCAAAATCCTTGTAATCGTCAATGTTCGCAGTGTTATGCCCTTTCATATAAGTTAGCTGAACACCGCGGATAATGTATTGATTTCCGGTCAGATACAATAGCCCGATGATCAATAAAATTAAAGCCAAGATGGATTGAACAGTCCGAAGTGCTATTTTTCTGAATCGATTCATGTAATGGATTTGGTAATGCAATTTAGAAAATTTATGAACCAATCGGAAGTTTTAATTTAATCTTCACAGAATTTGAAAAAATCAGCCTTATATTTGGGTTTGCATTAGTATTAACATTTAAAAACCATAAATCATGGCATTTGAATTACCAAATTTACCTTATGCGTTTGACGCGCTGGAACCGTACATAGACGCAAGGACGATGGAAATCCATCATGACAAACACCACGCGGGCTATACAAACAATCTAAACAAAGCAATTGAGGGAACTGATCTGGAAGGGGCTTCAATTGAAGAAATATTAAAAAAAGGAGCCGATAAACCGGCAGTAAGAAACAATGGAGGAGGGTATTACAACCATAATTTATTCTGGGAAGTGATGAGCCCGAACGGTGGTGGTAAACCGGCCGGAGAGCTTGCACAGGCGATTGATGATGCTTTTGGTTCTTTTGAAAATTTCAAAGATGAATTTTCAAAAGCGGCTGCGACCCGTTTCGGTTCGGGATGGGCATGGCTGGTGAAAAAAGACGGGAAACTTTCTGTCGGGTCAACGGCCAATCAGGATACGCCTTTAACGCCGGGTTCGGGTGTTGAAGGAACGCCGCTTCTCGGGCTGGATGTCTGGGAGCACGCTTATTACCTGAATTACCAAAACCGCCGCCCGGATTACATTGAAGCGTTTTTCAACGTGGTGAACTGGGACAAAGTTTCGGAACTGTATAATTCTTAAACTTCACATAGTAATTTATAAAAAGCAGGAAGCCGGGCTTTCTGCTTTTTTTATGGATTTTGTTTTTAAAACATTAAGGATTCAAGGCCATTAAGTTTTGATTTTTTAAGAATCATAAATGACATATGTTCAGCCAATTTTAAATTTAATAACCGGGGAATTTCTTAAACAAAAAAAGCGGACATTTCTGCCCGCTTAAGTAAGTTTATAATTCATTAATTCTAACTTCTGAATTCTACATTCTGAAATTAAGAATTACATCATCCCCGGCATTCCACCACCCATTGGAGGCATAGCAGGTTCGTCTTTTTTGATTTCGGTAATTACTGCTTCGGTGGTAATCAGCATACCTGAAACAGAAGCCGCGTTTTCCAAAGCGACACGTGTAACTTTGGTCGGGTCAATGATTCCTGCTTCGTACATATTTTCGTAGGTATCATTTTTCGCGTTGTATCCGAAATCGCCTTTTCCTTCTTTTACTTTGGCAACGACTACGGAACCTTCGCCACCTGCATTGATGACAATCTGGCGAAGAGGTTCTTCAATCGCCCTGCGAACGATATTGATCCCTGTAGTTTCATCCGCATTTTCACCTTTAAGGTTGTCTAAAGAAGAAAGCGCTCTTACATAAGCTACGCCACCTCCGGCAACGATCCCTTCTTCAACAGCTGCACGAGTTGCATGAAGCGCATCGTCAATTCTGTCTTTTTTCTCTTTCATTTCCACTTCAGAAGCAGCTCCCACATAAAGAACCGCAACACCACCGGCCAGTTTAGCCAGACGTTCCTGCAATTTCTCACGGTCGTAATCTGAAGTAGTCGATTCGATTTGTGCTTTGATTTCGTTTACACGGGCTTTGATTTGTCCTTCATCGCCTGCTCCGTTTACAATGGTGGTATTGTCTTTGTCGATCTGAACTTTTTCAGCCGTTCCCAGCATATCCAAAGTCGCGTTTTCCAGAGAATAACCTCTTTCTTCCGAAATCACGGTTCCTCCGGTAAGGATAGCGATGTCTTCCAGCATGGCTTTTCTTCTGTCACCGAATCCGGGAGCTTTAACCGCAGCGATCTTCAAAGAACCTCTTAAACGGTTGACCACCAAAGTTGCCAAAGCCTGGCCTTCCACCTCTTCCGAAATAATCAACAACGGACGGCCTGATTGTGCAACCGGCTCCAAAACCGGTAAAATGTCCTGAAGATTGCTGATTTTTTTGTCGTACAATAAAATATAGGGATTCTCTAATTCCGCTACCATTTTGTCAGGATTGGTTACGAAATAAGGAGACTGATAACCTCTGTCAAACTGCATTCCTTCTACCACGTCAACGGTTGTGTCGGTTCCTTTTGCTTCTTCCACAGTGATTACACCTTCTTTTCCAACTTTTGCAAAAGCTTCGGAAATCAAAGATCCGATAGTATCATCATTGTTAGCAGAAATAGAAGCTACCTGTTTGATTTTGTCTGAACTGTCGCCTACTTCCTGGGATTGTTCTTTTAAATTAGCCACAATAGCAGAAACCGCTTTGTCGATTCCGCGTTTCAAATCCATTGGATTTGCGCCGGCAGCTACGTTTTTCAATCCTTCACGAACAATTGCCTGCGCCAGGACAGTTGCAGTGGTTGTTCCGTCACCGGCAACGTCATTGGTTTTAGAAGCAACTTCTTTTACCATTTGAGCACCCAGGTTTTCAATGGAATCCTCCAGTTCAATTTCTTTTGCTACCGTTACACCATCCTTCGTTACATGCGGTGCACCAAATGATTTTTCCAAAACTACATTTCGGCCTTTCGGGCCTAAGGTCACTTTTACTGCATTTGCCAATGCATCGACACCTCTTTTTAAAGCGTCTCTTGATTCAACGTCGAATTTTATTTCTTTTGCCATTTTTATAAAGCTTTATGCAATAAGCTGTAAGCAATATGCTTTTCAATTTATTGCGGGTTTAATTTTTCTCTTAATTTATAAATTTTACTTTTGATTGTGTTGATTTTAGTTTTAAAATCAATGAATTTTAATTCATCCAAATAATTCAAATCTTTTGAAAGAATGATTAAATATTCTGTTTCCACGGCAGAACCTAAAGCTATATTAAGAAATTGATTGAATTCTTTGTCTGAATTTCTTCCGCAACCCTCACTTATATTTGTGGGAATTGAGGAAGTTGCTCTTCGAATTTGACTAGTTAAACCATAAATTTCATCTTTTGGAAAAAAGTTAGAAGCTTTATAAACTTCTAAAGTTAATTCATGACTTAATTGCCAAATATCATATTTCTTAAAATCTCTCATGCTTAAAGCTTACTACCTATAGCTTACAGCTTTTTAAACGATTGCCAAAATATCGGATTCTCTCATGATTAAGTAATCCTTACCTTCCCATTTCAGTTCCGTACCGGAATATTTGCCGTAAAGGACTTTGTCACCTGTTTTTACGGTCATGGGTTCGTCAACTTTACCTCCACCCACAGCTACGATCGTTCCTTGTTGTGGTTTTTCTTTTGCCGTATCGGGAATGATAATCCCTGAAGCTGTCTGAGTTTCGGCCGGAGCAGGAAGGACAACTACCCTGTCTGCCAATGGTTTAATTGTAATTTCTGACATATTTCTAAATTTTTATTTGAAGATTAATGCTTTCTGTATTGTCGAAAAATGTGCCAATAGTTTGACAAGTTCACTATGACAGTTTTTTCTGACATTTTGAAAGAGATAAGATTTTAAATGCTGACAAGATGGCATTTCTCTGAAAAATTGATTCTCAGAAAATAAATTCATACATTTAAACATCAAAAAATCATTCTCATGAAAAAGCTCTACTCATTTCTCATTTTTTTGTTTTTATGGCCTTTGTTGCAGGCCAATGAAATTGAAGGTAATTCTTGGTTCTTAACGAAAGTCACGATAAATAATACCGTGTATGAAAGGCCTGATTTTTATTCCACGTATAATAATACCTATTTTTCGGGAGGAAATATGTTCTCATCCATTTGTATTTCCGGTGGAATTGTTGCTCATTATGAATTGAATGAAACATCTTCTGAAATCCTGTTTATTGGGTTTACTCCGTATGACGGGGAATGTGAAGAAGGCGACCCAACTGGTTATCAAGCTGTTTTCTTTGAATTTTTCGAAAATAATTTGAATACGACGCTTACGTATGGCATGGAAAACGTATCGGATGTTTTGACATTAAGTATTTCCAATACGGCGGGAGATCAATTAATTTTTGAAAATGTTTTAAGCCCCATACCGCCGGAAATTTTGGCTACAAACTGGTATCTGCACGATTTGATTATAGACGGTGTGGATTATCCGGCACCTTACAACGAAGAGATTACCGATGTTCCGCTCAGTTTCACCGGTGGTTTTTTCAATACTTCTATGTGTGGGTATATTTCTGCCGTTCCGGAATTTGAGGCAACCGCCCAAACGCTTAACCTTTATGACATGGTACAGGGGTTGACTGAATGTAGCCCCTATTATGGAAATGATGAATTCCAGGATCGCTACTTTGGTTTTTTCTGGGCGAATTTATTTGAGGATTTCGGCTATGAATTGATTAACAATCCCGATGAATCCAATACATTGATCATTTCCGACATAAACGGCAACCAGACAATTTACGGAAATCAGATGATGGCTGTGTCAGACGTCGTAAGCACTCAGATGAAAATTTCCCCTAATCCGTTTACAGATAAACTGAACGTCCTACTGCCGGAAAATATAACTGGAAACTATCTGTTTAAGATTTCAGATTTAACCGGAAAAATTATTTATTCAAAAAAACAAAACGATAAATCCTTTATTTGGCAGGGTAATTCTCTTCCCGAAGGGGTTTATATCGTATCTATAGAAAGCTATGGAAAAATAATCTCTCAAAAAGTAATTAAGAAATAAGTTCAATCAAACAACCCGCTCTGCGAATTCGATTTGATTTTTCCCAAGTGCTTATGTCTGCAAATCTCCGGATTAATTCATTAAATTTGCGAAATGGCAGAGAAAAACCTCTACATAATTGCAGGTTGTAATGGAGCGGGAAAAACAACTGCCTCTTTTACTATTTTGCCGGAAATAATTGACTGTAAAGAGTTTGTCAATGCCGATGAAATAGCAAAAGGATTGTCTCCGTTTCAACCGGAAAAAGTGACCTTTGAAGCCGGTCGTATTATGCTGAATCGGATAAGAACTCTTAAAGGACAATGAAAATTTCGCGTTTGAAACAACGTTGTCGTCAAAAATTTACAAATCAAAAATAAAAGAAGCCCGAAAAAGCGGATATACAATAACGTTACTTTTCTTTTGGCTTCAGAGTGTAGAATTGGCCAAAGAACGGGTCAAAACAAGAGTTTTAGAAGGAGGACACAACATTGAGCCGAATGTAATTGAAAGACGGTACGCAAGAGGCATCAAAAACTTATTTGAAATTTACTTGCCAATTGTGGATGGAGCGTTTATTTTTGACAATTCAACGGGAAAGCACGAAATCCTTGCGCAAAAAACAATTGATGGGAAACTAACCATCATCAATGAACCGAAATTTAACGAATTAAAAAAATGGTATGACCACAGTTGAAAAACAATTAGAGTTACGGGATAAAATTCTCATAGGGCTTGAAAAGGTTTATGAGAAGTTAATCGAATTCAAAAAAGACAAAAAATCGGAACTTGTTGTTATAAAAGACAATAAAATAGTGAAGATAAAACCCGAATAATTTTATTTCAATCAAACAACCCGCTCTGCGAATTCGATTTGATTTTTCCCAAGTGCTTATACGCTTTTTCAGTCGCTTCACGCCCGCGTGGGGTCCGCATCAGGTAACCTTCCTGAATCAGATAGGGTTCATAAACCTCCTCCAGCGTTCCAACGTTTTCGGCTACTGCGGTGGCAATGGTGGAAATCCCCACAGGCCCGCCTTTGAATTTTTCAATGATGGTCAGCAGGATTTTATTGTCCATTTCATCCAGCCCGTTTTGGTCAACTTTCAAGGCCGTTAAACTGAATTTCGAAATCTTTTTGTCAATTTTTCCGGTTCCTTTGATCTGGGCAAAATCACGGGTGCGGCGCAGTAAGGCATTGGCAATCCTTGGTGTTCCGCGGCTTCGTCCGGCAATTTCGATGGCGGCTTCTTCGTCGATTTCCGTTCCCAAAATGCGTGAGCTTCGCTGAATGATGGTGCTCAACAGTTCCTGATGGTAATATTCAAACCGGAAATTAATCCCGAATCTTGCTCGCAGCGGAGCGGTTAACAATCCGGAGCGTGTGGTCGCGCCGATTAATGTGAAAGGATTCAGGCCAATCTGTACCGAACGTGCGTTCGGCCCGGATTCAATCATGATATCTATCTTGTAATCCTCCATTGCCGAATACAGATATTCCTCAATCACTGGTGACATCCGGTGGATTTCGTCGATGAACAAAACATCATTTTCTTCCAGGTTGGTCAGTAGTCCGGCCAGATCACCCGGTTTGTCCAGCACCGGGCCTGAAGTTATTTTGATGCCGACACCTAATTCGTTGGCAATGATGTGCGCCAGCGTGGTTTTTCCCAATCCCGGAGGGCCATGCAGCAGGACGTGATCCAGTGCCTCTCCGCGCAGCTTGGCGGCTTTTACAAAAATTTCGAGGTTGTCAAGAATGTGCATTTGTCCCGTAAAGTCATGGAAACTCTGCGGGCGGAACTGCTCTTCGATTTTTAATTCTTCCTCCGAAAAATTATCGCGGTCTGGATTGAGGATGTCTGACATTTAATTTTGATATCTATTTTACAAAGTTATGGAATCTACTTGCCCAATCGGTTAACCGTTTTTCAATTTTGTAAGGAAGATACAAATGCAAAAATCCGAATGCTATTAAAAACCAGCCAATAATTGAAAAAAATAAATTTGGGAACCTAACAATATGTTCCGCTACCTCAATTTCTTCTGTGAAAGCTGGCAAGAGAGAAAAAATGCAACTTATAATTCCACACAAAACCAGAATAGGTGCTAAATAAAACCTCTCTCTCCAAAATTTGTTTAATTTTTTATTTATTCTAATAGGTAAACCAATTAAGAAGCAAATGAATAACGTAAATACTGAAATTATAATTGCCATTAATGGCTGAAGAATTATCATTCCAACGAAATTATCTATTCCGCCTTGATAATCAAAAAAAGCAAAAATCATGTAAACAACAAATAACGCAACCAAACTTGCGCAAATTTGAATACAAATCGTGAATGCTTTTATGAGTTTGTACAAGGAAATCAAATTTACTTTAATTACTTAATTTATGCCATTCAACTTAGCTTCCATAAACTATTTTTACATCGGATAAAATGTGTGGTTTTAATTTAGGATGAATAGCTGTAAATTCAACTAAATCAACTTCTTTATTGAGTGCTTCCTGCAATTTGATTTGTAATCTGGCTAAATCGAAAAGACTATAACGAGAGCCGAAAGAATACAAAATATCAATATCACTTTTTTCAGTTGCTTCTCCACGTGCAAATGACCCAAAAATCCCGATTTTCGTGGGGATGAAAGGTTTCATCGTATCAATGATAATTTCTATTTGGTTTTGGGTAAGCATTCCGGATTGAATTTAATTAACGCAAATATACAAATTCTCTTTTCAGGTTGTTTGGTCGCTTTGGGCAAGTTCCCGTATTTTTGCGGTATAATTTCGCGGATGATGAAAAAAGGAGTATTGTTAATCAATCTGGGATCGCCTGATTCAACGGATGAAGAAGATGTAAGGAAATATTTGCGTGAATTTCTGATGGATCCCTTGGTGTTGGATTCTCCCTGGTTGGTGAGAAAACTCGTAGTGGAATTTGCCATTTTGCCTAAACGCCCTGCGGCTTCGGCTGAGGCATACAAAAAAATCTGGTGGGAGGAAGGTTCGCCTCTGATTGTGATTTCCAAAAGATTTCAGAAAAAACTGCGGGACAAACAGGAAATCCCTGTTGCACTGGGGATGCGTTATCAGAATCCGTCTATAAAATCGGCTTTACAGGAATTGTATAACAAAGGTGTTCGGGACATTTTAGTCATTCCGCTTTATCCGCAATACACGATGAGTTCCACATGGTCGGTGGTGAACAAGACTAAAGAAGTGCAGGAAAAATTCTTCAAAGACGTACGTCTGGCTTTTCTGAATTCTTTTTACAATCGCCCGGATTATATCAAAGTAATTTCAGAGCATATTCAAAAACAATTGCCGGATTCTTTTGACAAACTCTTATTCTCCTATCACGGAATTCCCGAACGCCACGACCGGAAAGCGATGCAAATGGAAAAAAATTTTACAACCCCAACAATTAAAACTTATCGTGACCAATGCTATGAAACCACCGAATTAGTCAGAAAAGAATTGAATTTACCGGAGGAAAAAGTGATGGTTTCGTTTCAGTCCCGGTTGGGAAAAGATCCGTGGATCAAGCCTTATACCGATTTTGTGTTGAAAGATTTTCCAGGCGAAGGCGTGAAAAATATTGCCGTTGTGGCACCGGCTTTTGTGTCGGATTGCCTGGAAACACTGGAAGAAATAGCAATGGGATATAATGAATTATTCAGGGAAAACGGTGGTGAAAAATATGTTTACATTCCTTGTTTAAATGATTCAGATGATTGGGTAAATGTCCTGTCAAAGTGGATTGACGGCTGGGGAAATTCAGAAAGTTAAAAGATGAAAAAATTAATTTCAGGGCTGGTTGTCTTATTGGTCATTGCCTGTGAGCAAGGCCCGTCGTCTATGTCGGATTTCGGCTCGAATTTCTATATATTCTCACAAAAGCCGCTTCATCTGGGCGATACGCTGAATATTGAATTCACTAAAAACACAGAAAAAATTGATTCGGTTTCTCTGACCTTGAACGGAAAACGGATTAATAACCAAGAGCCAATCGATTCCGTGAAAGCTACTTTAGGGTTAAACAAATTGCGGATCAATGTTTATACTGCAAACCAACCGGTTGGAGGCGAAGTTAATCTCCAGGTTTTGAATTCAGACAAAGAAACGCCGGTTAAGTATGAAATAGTAAAAGAATATCCGCATCCGGTCGAGCTTTTTACCGAAGGATTTTTCTTCCACAACGGAAAAATTTACGAAAGCGCAGGACAAAAAGGAAAATCAAAACTGGTCAGTTATGTGTTGGGCTCAACAAATTATATTCAGGAAAAACGTCAGGACAAAGAAGACTTTTCGGAAGGAATCGCTTTGCTGAACGGTAAAATTTACCAGCTGACTTACCGCCAGAGAAAGGTTTTTGTGTATGATGAAAATTCTTTGGAACTGATTGAAACCCTGGAATTGCCGCAAATAGTAAGGGAAGGCTGGGGGATGACCACCAACGGAACAGAACTGATTGTTTCCGACGGAACCCAAAATATTTTCTTTTTTGACGAACAGTTTAACCTGAAAAGAAAAATCCAGGTAGCCGGCTATATTTCGATTTATATGAATTTAAATGAACTGGAATTCATTAATGAAAAAATCTATGCCAATGTCTGGCAAACCAATTACATCCTGATCATCAATCCTCGTTCCGGCGCGGTGGAACAATATTATGATTTGACACCTTTGTCGGAAACTTCCGGTTCAGATGATGTACTGAACGGGATTGCTTCCTACAAAAACAATATTCTGGTTACCGGGAAAAACTGGCAAAAGATATTTGAGCTTTCGGCCAAGCCTTAAACAAGTTATTTTTTGTACGCCGCATAACCGTCTTTCAGGTTCACCACATTTTTAAATCCGGCTTCCTGTAACTTTCCGCAGGCTTTGGTGCTTCTTGCTCCGGCCTGGCAATAGACGTAGTAGGTCTTATCGGGATCCAGGCCTTTAATCAATGAATCAAATTCTTCGGAGTTATAATCAATGTTTACAGAATTTGGGATGTTTCCGTCATTGAATTCTTCGGCTGTCCGGACGTCCAGCAAAACATTGTTTTCATCATTAAAATCAATTTTACTGACATCGTTTACCGATGTGATTTCTCCCGTTTCGCTTTTTTGTTGACATCCCGTCAAAATCATCAGGAGTGCTGTGAAATAAAAAAATCCTTTCATTTTTTTGTGTATTTAATTTGGGTTTGGAATGAATTGACTACAAATTTAAAATTTCCGGTTTAATCAGAAAACAATGATTCCGCCCCCTCTTTTTTTCTTGTCTTTTGCGCCGAACTTATCCAGTTTGAACCCAAGCGAAAACATCACATAACGCTGCAATACATCGTTTTGTTCATCCAGGATATAATTGTCGGTAATGGTTCTTGTATTGCTGATGTTTTGATTTAAAACATCGTAAACCTTTACTTTGAAAGTCAGCTGGTCTTTCCAGAAATTGTACGCCAAACTGGTGTTCCACAAAAAGAAGTCCTTTTTGAAACCATCGGCGATCCTTGAATTGTAAGTATAACCGAAATCATTTCCGAACACAAAATGTTTGGGCCAGTAATTGGTTGTTTCGATTTTGAAATTATGGTTCACATTTGAATTCCGGTCAATGGTGAAATTCTTGTAGCGGGTTTCCGAATAAGTCATGCGGTAACTGGTGCTGACCGATAAAGTTTCACCCAAATCCCAGCTGAGGTTCACTCTCGGGCGTAAATTTGTCGAGTTCGCTTCATAACGTACCGCGTCCAGGAATTGTTCGTTGTGCGACTGGTTGATGTTGATTCCCATACCTGTCCGGAAGCTGCTTCCACCGCGTTTAAACGTTTTGCTGTAATTCACGCCGCCCCAGAACATATAATTCCCATGGACGTTTTTGTAAGTGGATGTGGTAACGAAATTTTCATTGAGTGTACGGTAACTTACAATATCGGTCTCGTTAAAGCTTCCTCCGAAGTTTATAAAAATCCCTGTCCTGGACTGGAAGTTGAAATTGTTGAACCCGATGTACAAAGTATGCATTTTGGTCGGATCCAGATTTGGGTTCCCGATGGTGGTATTCAGAGGGTTGCTCAGGTCTTCGATAGGCAGCAGCTGCCTGGCCGAAGCCGGCGATACCCGGTAATTATAGTTGAGGTAAATGCTGGAGCCTTTTTTTAGGTTCAGGTTGGTATTGAATCCCAGCGACGGTAAAACATATTGCTGTTTCACATAATAATTTTCCCCCAGGTAATCCCCGAAATTTTTCTGTGTCAGGATTTGCGTACCGAGGCTTAAATTGTACCGGAATTTCCTTTTTTTGCTCACAAAAGAAACATACGGATTTGTACGTGTCATATCGGAATGGGTATAGCGCGTAAGAAAATCATTGGCAATCCCGTAGTTCTGATTAACGTCATCGAAATCAAAAGTATTCAGCCGGTCAGACATTAGTTCTTTTTCATAATTCGCCCCGATTTTCAAATCCAGCGAATCCAGCACTTTGAACCCGTATTCCGCTTCCACTTCATAATGGTCGGTGGTATTCCGGCTTTTGCCCAGCTGGTTCCGCAGATCGTCGGGCTCATCGCCTACATAAAAAACCGTTTCAGATTTTCTCAGCAGATCATTCTCTGTCATCTGGTTGGAGTGTGAAAGTGAAACGCTTATTTCGTTTTTATTTTTAAAAGATTTGAAATAATTGATATCGTTTGAAAACTGGTTCGAAAAGTCGTCTGAACGCGTGAAACCGGTATTTTCATTTCTTACGTCATTTTCTTCACCATAAGCCGAACTGTGAAAATCATTGGTAGAAAAACTTTCCGAACGTGAAAATTTCGGGCTCATCCAGACCTGGCTGGTGGAATCAATTTTGAACTCAAAATTCGTACTCAGGCTGTGGTTATCAGATTCCGAACGGGTAACGGACTGGGATTCTGTGATATAAAAATCGTCGGGTAAAAAATTCTGCCTCAGTGTTTTATTATTGTTTTCAGAATTGGTTCCGGTATAATAATAAGTCCCGTTGAAATCCAGTTTTTTCCCGAACTGGTCGGCATAATTCAAACCCCCGAGCTGTGATTCCGTAATCCCTTTTTCACCACCGAACTGAACACCATTGATGTTAAATGAACCGTTGTCGGAAATCATCACACTGCGGCTTCTTCCGCCCGACATGGTGTCAAAAATATCATCCATCGAAAACCCGACCACGTTGATATTGTTGGCCGCGCCAAGCACACTGAGCTTTGTATCGCTTTTGAAATAGTTGAACATCAGGTTGGATTCATACCGGTCGTCTGTTCCGTATCCGCCCTGCGCTTTGAGCATAAAACCTTTGTTGTCTTTTTCGTCAATGGTCAGGTTGATGCTTGATTCATTTCCACTGGCCGCGGCGCCTGAAATTTCTTCTTTTTTGGTTTTCTTGTCCGTCACCTGTACTTTCTGGATGATTTCTGCAGGCAGATTCTGCAAAGCAATTTTCCCGGTTTCATCAAAAAACGGCTTGCCGTTTACAAGTACCTGCGAAACTTCTTTTCCGTTCACGGTAATTTTCCCTTCGTCATCAATTTCCACGCCGGGCAATTGTTTCAAAAGTGTTTCCACATTGGCATCGGGCCGGACTTTGAACGAGGAAGCGTTGAATTCAAGCGTGTCGTTTTTGATACGGATAGGCGGTGCAGTACCGGTTAAAACTGCTTCATTGAGGCTGATGATGTTTTTCAATATGACTTCACCCAAATCCTTGTTTTCGGTCAGGGATTCAAAATCGACCCTGAAATCACCGTTTATATCATCCGAAATACTGAAGAAAACCGGTTCCCGGATTTTTTTGACTTCCAGTTTAAAATTCCCGTCTTTGTCGGTGATGGAATAATCCACTACCGCCGAATCCTTTTGCAGTGACAGGTAAACCGTGGCGGCTTCTACCGGCGCCTTAAGGATTTCGTCTACCGCTTTTCCCGAAATGGAAATTTTGTCCTGTGCGGAAAGATTAAAAAATGAGACCGTGAATAAAAAAATAAACAGGCTGGTTTGAATTCGGTTTTTCATTGTATGGTTTTCGCTTTGCAATTTTAAGGATTAAAAAAAGATTCGTCCGTTAATGGAACGTTAACGGACGAATCCGGATAATGTTAGATTAAAATTTCAGGTTAATCATTTCCGCGTTTCGATTTTTGGGTTGCCGGAATCCCAAATCTTTGGCAACGGAGGGACCATATTTTTCGATTTCTTCTTTTCCATCTGAAACCATATATTGAATTTTGCGTGTGTTGTTTTTCTCAATTTTATTGAGTTCAGACAAATTAGAACGTTTTCCGTCAATATAGATTTTCGGGTTTTTTCCGTTTTGGAAGCTTGTTTCGGGAACGCTATATATTTGATTGTCCTCTTTTTTCTCTTTTTCCTGCTTTTCGCCTTTTTTCGTAGCCAAACCAATGCCGTCTGTCGCAATCCCTTTTCCGTATTTTTTAATCATTTTTGGGTCATCTGAAATGATATAAGAAATTTTATATTCGTCATTGTTTATGATTTTGTCAAACTCTTTTTTGGATACTTTTTTTGAGCCGATAAAATAACTTAGGTTTTGTAGTTGCTTTTTTCCGTTTATTACAATGGTGTTTCCATCACTCGGCGTGCTTGCGATGATGGTAGATCCTTGTCCTTCTTTGGGCTGAACGTCCATTCCATCTGAAGAGACAATTACTTTATTTCCATCCGTTTTTATACCCACTCCGTTTTTTAATGTTGATGATTGATATTCCAAATGGGGAGAATTAAAACCAGGTGCTTTCAAATAATAATCCGGGATAAATTGAGGTAGAATTTTTATTCCTTTATCCTTTTTATAAACCCCGCTGTCCCAGTTGTCGAGTAATTTATGATAGGAAGAATAATCAATTGGTTCTTTGAAATTGTCTTGTTTCCATTTTTTCATCCAACCATTTTCCGGCTTATTCAGATCAAATTCCCCTTTTTGGATTTTTTCTTTTAATTCTTTGGGAGAGAGGATTGTGCCACCGTCTTTGACTATTTTTTCAGGGCGCAGGATTGTGGCATCTTGCCCGTCTTCCTTGTTGTGGATTCGCATTTCATCCGCGCTGAATGAATAACCATAAGCTATATTTTCAGGTTTCACAATTGTATCGTTTTTCCGGCCGTCTTTGTAGCGGATGATGATGGAAGTTTTATCTCCGGATTTGTCCACATTCATTGAAGCGATTTCACTAGGATTTATTTTGAACAAATCTTCCCAGGAAAGTTTTCCGGGCTTCCCGGTGTCCAGAATCCTGAGTCGGTTGCCGGTCGCGTCGAGGATAATCATTCCGTTGTCTTCAAATTCTTTTGCCGGATGAAGCGTTATTTTTGTTGAATCCAGTTCTTCAAATTCGTCTTTTTCGTTTTTAATCTGACCCTTTATATTTTCGGGTTCAATTTTTTCGTCCGATAAAACGATAACTTGCTTCACTTTCTCATTCCGGGATTGCGCCTGGACGGAAATTCCTACGGAAACCAAGACCAATACCGGAATCAGCACCACGTAAAACGATGCTATGTGTTTTTTTGTTTTCATTTTGTTCAACATTTTAATTCTGTTTTTGATAAGTTTTTTGCTGAAATTATTGACCAAAACAGAACCCGAGGGTTGTTGACTGATGGAAACCAGGTTAAGTTGATATGCCTTTTTGTCCAGCCCGTTTTTGAGCGAACTGGTATCAGCGATGAATTCCAGGTTTGTGCGCACGGCTTTCCCGTACCACCAACTGACCGGGAAGAACCAAAGCACGGTTTTCAGGATTTCTGCCAGAACCACATCGAGCTGATGCCACTGGCTGATGTGGATATTTTCATGTGTTATGATGTGCCCCAATTGTTCTTCCGACAGCATTTCGGGATTGAGGACAATGGTGTTGAAAAAGCTGAAAGGGGAAGTGTTCTTGTTGGTCAGGACAAGATTCATTCCGTCTTTATACATCCGTTTTCCTTTTCTGAGGAATAAAATGATCTGTATGATCTGGAAAAGCATAATGAGCGAAAAAACAATCAGCCCCGCGAAATACACTGCGAGAACCCAGTCGGCAGTAGTCCAACCCTGCCAGAATGAACCGGACTGAACCTCGGATGAGGTTTCGGCGGATATATTTTCGAAATAATTTTTGGGTAGATACACATATTCCGTCCGTTCCGCTGAAAAGTTCAGGGGCAAAAACGGAAGCAGAAGCGAGAAACCGAGGCCGCTCAACAAAAAGAAACGGTTGTGTTGAAAAAACGTAAATCGGACGAAAATCATTCTGTACACTGCAAAAAACAGTGTCAGGATCAAAGCGGATTGTACTAAATATTGCATCATTCTTTCTCTCCTTTTTCAATCATTTCCAGAATTTCACGTAAATCATCGGCAGAAAGTTTGTCCTGCTTCGCAAAAAAAGAAACCATATTCTTATAGGAATTGTCAAAATAATCCCGGATCACTTTTGGAACCATCGTTTTCCGGTATTCTTCTTTTTGAAGAATCGGGAAATATTTATGCGAACCACCTATCGCTTTGTGGTTTACCCAGCCCTTTTCCTCCATCAAGCGTACCATAGTGGAAATGGTGTTGTAATGCGGTTTAGGGTCATCGGGTAGGTGTTCGATAATATCCTTTACAAATGCTTCTTCCAAATCCCAAAGTATTTGTAAAATCTCTTCTTCCCTGTTTGTCAGTCTGGTCATTTCTTTCAGCTTTGAAACAAAATTAAACTATTTTTTTAGTTTTACAACTAAAATTTTAGTTAATTTTTAAACTCTTTGTTTTTAGAGGAATATAGATGAAGCAAACCGCAAAATTTCGTAAAGTTTTGATTTGAAAGGAAAGTTTTGGATATTTGAATAGCGCGATCCGATTGCCGCTGAAGCCTTAAACAAAAAACACATACAAACACATCCAGTCTATGCAAGCTTATTTCGGAATAATTGCCATTACTTTGTTGATTGGGTTGGTATTTATCCGTACCCGCAATCTGAAGAAACAGGGAATCGAAGCTGTGGAATTCGGCAAGAAGGACAAAAAAGATTTCTTTATTCTTCCTTTTGCGCTTTTCTATTTTTACCTCATTCTCGCACATGCTTTCAATCTGCCTACTATTAAAGGGCAGGAACTATTCCGATCCGAAATGCTTTCCTGGGTTGGGGTATTGATATGCCTGATTGCGATTGTGTTTTTTCTATGGTCAATGATCTCATTCCGAAAGAGCTTTCGTGTCGGACTGGTTAACAATACTGCCCAGGGGTTGATTACAACGGGAGCTTTCGCTGTGAGCAGAAACCCGATTTATGTATCGTTTGCAATGATGCTTATCGGACAGTTTTTAATTTATCCGGTTTGGATTCTTCTGCTGTACATATTTATAGGCGTTTCAGCATTTCACAGGCAGGTATTAAAGGAAGAAAGGTTTTTAACGGAGCAATATGGAGAAGAGTTTAAAGCATATTGTAAAAAAGTGAGGCGATACTTATGAGGTATAAGTATGATAAATTGTTTTACGGAAGAATTTCTGCAAGTTTTGATTTGAAAAGAAAGTTTCAGATATTTACTACCTTTATGAAGCCTTACTTTCTAATAATCATTTTGATTATCATAAATTCCTGTCAGAAAAACCAAGAACCAGTTAAACTTGATAAAATAATATTCAACACAGATGATTCCGGCTGCTGGGGGTTGTGCCCCATTTATCATCTTGAAATAAAAAGTGATTTAACTGCAAGACTTTTTATCGAAAAATTTCTTTATTACGATTCCATCTGTTACCAAACAAATTTTGAACAATGTGACTTAAAGCAGGATTCATCCAAAATTGGATATTTTAGAGGAAAAATTGACCCTTATGAATATAGCAGGATGAAAAATTTTATCGAAAAGAACAGGTTTGACACTATCCAAAATGATTTAAGCAAAAAAGATTGTAATGACGGACTTTACCAAAAATATATTTTTTATTTTAGTCAAAACACGCGAAAAGAAATTGTTTACAATTGTTCCGGAAATAAACAGTTGGATAGTTTGTCTGCAATGCTGTACCAAATAATTGAAAAAAATGAATTGGAAAGGACAGATGAAACTTTCTTTCTTGAAAACATTAAATTGCAATAATCTGTTATCTCAAATCCTCCACAATCAACTCCGCCGTTCGTTCAGAAGCGCCCGGCCCGCCTAATTTTTCCCGTAACTCTTTATAATCATTCAGGATTTCAGAACGTTTGGGTTCGGTAAGGATTTTTTTCAATTCGGATTTTAAATTCTTTGAATTCAATTCATTCTGAATCAGTTCTTTCACTACTTCACGGTTCATAATTAAATTGACCAGCGAAATGTACTCAATGTGTTTGACCACTCTTTTCCCGATTTCGTAGGAAATCCGGCTTCCTTTGTAGCAGACGACTTCGGGTGTGTTGAGTAAAGCGGCTTCCAAGGTTGCTGTTCCGGAAGTAACCAAAGCCGCTTCGGAAGCACGAAGCAAGTCGTAGGTTTTTCCGGAAACGATTTTTAAATCCTTTCCCGCTACTTCCTGATAAAAGTTTTTGTCCTGTGAAGGCGCCCCCGCAACTACGAACTGGTATTCCGGGAAATCCTTTTGCACCGAAAGCATAATAGGCAATTTAACTTTGATTTCCTGTTTCCGGCTGCCGGGCAGGAGCGCAATGATTTTCCGTTCGTCCAAAAGATTTTCAGATTTGAATTGTTCCAAATCCAAATCGGGTAAATCTTTCATTGCGTCCAGAAGCGGGTGTCCTACAAAATCCACGTCATAATCAAATTTCCGGTAAAAATCCTTTTCAAACGGCAGTATCACAAACATCCTGTCCACAAATTTTTTGATGGTGTGGACACGTCCGGTTTTCCACGCCCATATTTGCGGTGAAATATAATAATAGACTTTGATACCCAGGCTTTTGACAAATTCGGCAATCCGCAAATTAAATCCGGGATAATCGATCAGAATGACTGCATCGGGTTTCCACGACTGGATGTCCTTTTTGCAGAATTTGATATTGCTCAGAATCGTTCCCAGGTTCATAATCACTTCGGCGAAGCCCATAAAAGCCAAGTCACGGTAATGTTTGACCGGTTCTCCGCCCTGTTCTTTCATTAAATCCCCGCCCCAGAAACGGAATTCCGCCTGCGGGTCTTTCTTTTTCAGTTCTTTCATCAGGTTAGAACCGTGCAGATCACCCGATGCTTCGCCTGCTATGATGTAGTATTTCACTTTTACTTCGTAACTTTACAATCCGAACAAAGATAGCGATTTTTGAAATGGACGAAATAGTAAACCGGATTGCCAAAAGCCCGTTGGTAACCATTGATTTGGAAGATTTTTATCCCGAAGGAAAACGAATGATTTTTGACCTGAAAGATTTTTTGTACGAGGAAATCATCTTGCGCGAAAAAGATTTCCGCGAACAATTGAAAAGCCATAATTGGGAACAATACAAAGATGTGTATGTTGCAATGAATTGTTCAACAGATGCGATTATCCCATCCTGGGCGTTTCTATTGGTGGCAACTTATCTGCAGCCATTCGCCAAAAAGGTTGTGAAAGGAAATTTAATTGATCTGGAAACATCGCTTTATCAGGAAATTATTTCCAACCTGGATGCTTCGTCTTATGAAGGAAAAAAAATCATCGTGAAAGGATGTAGCCGGAAACCCGTCCCCGATGCGGCTTATATCCAGTTAATCGACAAAATTCAGCCGTATATTCAGTCTTTGATGTACGGTGAAGCCTGCAGTACGGTTCCCTTGCTAAAGAAAAAATAAAAAAACCGTTCACTGAGGTTCTCGAAGTGAACGGTTGGTTTTTACTTTAATTTACATCCCTCAGTAAAACGGTATAAACCGGAAAGTGGTCGCTATAGCCGTTCGGATAATAAGTATCGCCGCCATACATCCTGTACGGATACCCTTTGTATTGGCCCTCGGGAGAAACCAGGTATGACGGTGAAAAAATTTCCGTTTTGTAAATTTTATAAGAATCGAATTTTTTGCTGTTGTCAATCAAGGTACCGGTAACAAAAAACTGGTCGAACAGATTCCATGAATCACGATAGGCCAGTGTCCCCATTCCTTTTTTGTATAAAGAAGACATCAAATCAACAATATCGCCGTTTTTTGCTTTTTCTTTTTTCCCAATCGCACCCAGCGTTTCGGTGATGCTCGGGCTTACGGGGTCGTCATTAAAATCGCCCATCGCGATGATTTTCGCGTTTGGATTTTCCGCGCGGATTTCGTCATAAATCCCCTTCATCACTTCCGCCGCTTTTTTTCTTCTCGGCAAGCTGGCTTTTTCACCGCCACTTCTCGAAGGCCAGTGGTTGACAAGAAATGTAATTTCTTCGCCGTCCAAAAGTCCTGTTACACGTAAAATGTCACGCGTATAAATCCTGAAACCACTGTCATTATAAATTTCAACTACATAAGGTTTCGCTTTTGTCACTTGGAACCGGCTTTTTTGGTAGATCAGCGCTACATCCACACCACGCGCATCGAATGAATTAAAATGGGCAACGCCGTAATTGTATTCTTTTAATTCGGGCTGGTTTACAATGTCCTCCACCGTTTTCCTGTTTTCGATTTCACAAATCCCGACTATAACCGGAGCGGAATTAGTTTCTTCTTTACCCAATTGTGCAATCACATGAGAAATGTTTTTTACCTTCTGGTTGTACCTTTCTTCCGTCCAGGCTTTTTTTCCGGTCGGAGAGAATTCATCCTGTAAAATCAATGGCCGGATGATTTTCTTACCGGCAATGTTTTCGTAGGTATAAGGTGGTTTAAAACTTACCGTATCATACTTCGGGATATCATTCACATTGATTGAAATATGGTAATTCGGGTCGTCATAAGGAAGTGTCCCGTCTATATACCCGGCTGAAAGCTCAGTGTCAAACAGGTTTTCAATGTTGTAAAAAGCAACGGTGGCTGCCTGGTATTTTTGTTGTGAAAATCCGGTTGTTGAAAAGAATATCAACAAGATGGACAATTTACTTAAAGATTTATTAATTTTAATCATTATATATTTTATTACATTTGTGCCCTCAATTTTTGTTTATCAAAATTTGAGGTTGCTAAAGTAAAGATAAAAATTCTTTGAATGAATAAATTATTATTAACGATGACTCTTTTGATTCTGACAGGAATCAGCCTGATGGGTCAGACCAAAATTTCGGGAATTGTGAAAGACAGTTCCACTGAAAAAGAAATTTACAACCTGAATGTGTTGATGGTGGAAACCGGTGAGGAAGTCCAGACGGACCGGATCGGTTATTTCCAGTTTGTGGAGGTAAAGCCGGGAACCTATACTTTGAGGATTTCGGGGATCGGTTATCAGTCCGTGGAAAAACAAGTTGTGGTAAACGATGAACCTTTGATTGACCTGGGCGACCTGGCTATAACTTTTAACCCCGTGAGCGAAAATGTGGGAATCATCACTTTGACAGATGACGAATTGGCCGCAGATGAATCTTCATCCCAATCATCGGCCGGGCTATTGCAGTCTTCCCAGGATGTGTTTGCAAGTACTGCTGCATTTGAGCTGGGTGCTTACTGGTTCAAGGTCCGTGGTTATGACAATAAATACAATGATGTGTTTTTCAATGGTGTGCGTATGAACAAAATCAACAATGACCGTGTGAATTTTGGTGATTGGGGTGGATTGAATGACGTAACCCGGCATCCTGCCGAACAAACCATTGGTTCGGAACCATCTGATTATGCTTTTGGAGATGTGGGTGGAGTAACCTATTTTGATACCAGACCCTCTATGATGAGAAAAGGAACCAGTTTAGCCTATTCATTTACCAACCGTTCTTACAACCAGCGCGTTCTGGCAACGTATAATACCGGACTGATGAAAAACGGATGGGCATTTATGGGTTCGGGAGCCAGAAGGTGGGCGGAAGAAGGAGCGATTGAAGGAACTTTCTATGATTCCTGGGCGTTGTTCTTAGCGGCTGAAAAGAAATTAAATGAGAACCACTCTATTGTTTTATCTGCATTTGGTGCACCTACAAGGCGTTCTACCAACAGCCCGAACACACAGGAGGTTTATGATATGATGGGCAAAGATTATAATGCCTATTGGGGTTGGCAGGATGGTGAAAAAAGAAGCGAAAGAATTAGGAACTTCTTTGAGCCGATTGTTATGCTGACACATCACTGGAATATTTCGCCCAAATCGAAATTAACCACAACATTGGGTTATCAGTTCGGGAAAGACAGCAGAAGCCGTTTGGACTGGTCTGCAGCGAAAAATCCTTCCCCTACTTATTATAGAAATTTACCAAGTTATTATGCATCTCAAGATGGCGCGACTCAAGAAGATATTGATTTTAGCATTTGGCAATGGCAAAATGACCAAACTGTTTCTCAAATAGATTGGACAAATCTTTATAATCAAAATTATCGAAGTAAAGGGGGGGCGGTGTATGTTTTGGCGGCAGATGTAAATAAAGACAAAACGATTTCATTTTCAACGAATTTAAAAACCCAAATAAGCGATAATTTTAAATTGATTGCCGGTTTGAACTATCAAAATACAACTTCGGAATTGTACCGGGAAGTTTTGGATTTATTAGGTGGAAAATATTTTGAAAATTATAACGGTTTTCAAATGGCTTCTTATAATATAGATGAAGATCCGGACCGTAAGATCTACGAAGGCGACAAATACCAGTATGATTATCAAATCAATCATCAACGTACTGATATTTTTGCACAAGGAGAATATTCGATAAATCAATTTGATATTACGCTTGGACTGAAGGCGGCTTATACTTCGGTTTACAGGGAAGGGAAATACCGTCATGAACAATATCTGGATAATTCAAAAGGAAAAAGCAAAACCTATGATTTTGTGGATTTTGGGGCAAAAGCACAGGTTTTATATAAGCTGAATGGCCGTAATTTCTTCCAGTTAAATGCGATGTATGCAACTAACGCGCCGACTGTTGATGAAATCTTCCCAAATGCAAGATCAAATGATTTTACAATTGATAATTATACTTATTACGACAGAGTAACCGGGCAATCAATTAAAGTGGAGAATGCAGATAACTTGAAAAGTTCAAGATTTTTATCGACCGATTTAAGTTATATTTTGAGAGCGCCAAGAGTAAAAGCGCGAGCAACCGGATTCTATACAAAATTTATGGATGAATATGAAAAGAATTTTGGGTATATTGATGTTGAAAGTGGAGCTGGTTCCAGCAGTAATTTATTTGGTGCTGAATATCTTTATAATGTGGACAAATTATTTTTTGGTGGTGAATTAGCTGTTGAAACGCAATTAACAACTACTTTAACTGTTTCTGCCGTTGCTTCAATTGGCCAATATACCTATGACAATAACCCTACCTATCAACGATTTTCCGACAGTAATTTCCTCGAAGGTGAACAGGATCAAGTAGGTGTTTCTAATACATATGGCGCGACTCGACCGGAGACTGCCTATTTAGAAAATTATAAATTAGCCACTGGCCCACAACAAGGATTTTCTTTGGGACTGGAATACCGTGATCCGCATTATTGGTGGGTTGGTGTAACCGGAAATTATTTGGCAAGCAGCTATTTAGATGTTGCTCCATTTAAAAGAACTACATCTTTTGTAGTTTATACAAATCCTTATACAGGCACACAAAACCCGTATCCTCAAGCAAGTGACGAAAATTTATTGAGAAGTGTTTTGAAACAAGATAAACTTTCTAATGAATTTATGTTGAATTTAAATGCGGGTAAAACTTTCCGTTTCGGAAAATACTATATGGGAATTAGTGCCAATGTCAATAATATTTTAAATAACCGTGATTACGTAACCGGTGGGTTTGAACAAATCAGATTGGGAAATCTGCCCGAAGCTTTAGATGTCAACAATCAAAAAATGTTTTCTCCTAAATACTGGTATGACCGAGGAACCTCTTATTTTATCAATGTTTTCTTTAGATTTTAATTAATAACGATATAATTTACTTAAAGATGAATACAATCAAAAAATTTCAACTCTATATCTTGGCGATGGTTGCATTGTTTACCATCAACTCGTGTGTACAAGATGATGATTTTGCCCTCCCGCCTGTTGTCTGCAATGATAGTTGGGTTACCAATTTAACCATTCAAGAACTTTATGATCAAGTTGATACTGCAGGAGAAATCCTCTCATTTGATACAGATCAAATTTTTGAAGGTTATGTAGTTTCTTCTGATTCAACCGGAAATTTCTTCAAAACCGTTTCTGTCCAAAACAGTATTTTAAATCCAACAAAAGGAATTCAAGTAGAAATGGATGATACTGATTTGTTTAATCAATTTCCTTTAGGGTCTAAAATTAAGGTTGATTTAAATGGGATATATGCAGGATATGACGGTGTGCTATTGAAAGTAGGAGAAACTTATAATGATGATGGTGTCATTCGTGTGGGGCGAATGTCTCAAAACAAAATCAAAAGTCATGTGGTATTAACCTGTGATGGTATCTCTGAAATTACTCCTGTTGTATTTCCGGATATTGAAACGGCAATTTCTTCAGGTATAATTAATACGCTTATTACCATTGAAAATGTTCAATTCCAGCAAACCGGAATTACATATGCAGATGCAATCACACCCGCTACTGTAAACAGGATTTTGGAAGGGGCTACTGCTGAAACGAATGACCAGGAAATTATTTTAAGAAATAGTGGCTATGCTACATTTGCAAATGTTGAAGTTCCCGAAGGAAGTGGAAGCATTACAGCTGTATTAAGTAAATTTAATAATGATTGGCAATTATTCATCCGTGATACCAATGATGTTCAGTTCAATAATCCTCGTTACGGAGATGGTGGCGGAAGCGGTGACGGAGCCGGCCCGATCGGTGGCGATAGCGCCGCATACGAATCTTGTGTAAATGAAGGTTTTGAATCTTTTGATACCGGTGATTCCGAATTCGGCCCGTACATCAATTATGCCGCGGTAGGTTCAAGATACTGGGAAGTAAAAGATTTCGGAGGAAACAAATACATCCAGATGAGTTCATTTAATTCCGAGGACACGGAAAACGTAACTTACTTCATCGTTCCGGTTAACTTTTCCGATGCCGACAAATTCTCATTCAAAACCAAGGACGGTTACAACAACGGAAATGTTTTGGGTGTATATTATTCAACCGATTACCAAATCGGAGGAGATATTTCAACTGCAACTTTGAACGATATTACTTCTTCTTTTACAATTTCTTCAGGAAATACAAGCGGATATGGTGTTAATTTCATCGATTCAGGAGAATACAGTTTATCTTCTGTCAGCGGAAACGGAGCCATTATCTTCAAATACCAAGGCTCTCAAAGCGTAACGACGACGATGCAGATCGAAGACATCAAAGTTGTGGATAATGATAATCCTGACTGTGGCGGAGAAGGCCCCGGCCCGGGAACCGGTGGGGGAATCGGGGGTAACAATGCTACTTTTGACAACTGTCTGAGCGAGGGATTCTCTTCGGCAGCAGATTATCAGACTGAATTTTCAAAATATGAGAATTATGCCCTGGAAGGAACAAGATACTGGGAAGCCCGTTCATTTGGCGGAAATAAATATATCCAGTTCTCAGCCTTTAATTCGACCGACGCTACCAACAAAGCATATTTCATTGTTCCCGTAAACTTCTCTGAAGCAGACGGATTCTCTTTCAAATCCAACGACGGATACAACAATGGCGATGCTCTGAGAGTTTATTATTCCACAAATTACCAGATCGGAACAGACATTACCCAAGCGACTTTGGTTGACATCACTTCATCTTTCACCTTATCGACCGGTAATACGGATGGTTATGGTGCAAGCTTCACGGATTCAGGCGTATATGATTTATCGGCATTGAGCGGAAACGGCTTCATCATGTTCTATTACGAAGGCTCCGGAAACGGTGTAACAACTACTTTCCAGATTGACGATATTACGATTACCGACAACGAAGACCCTGATTGTGATGGTGGAAACCCGAATCCCGGTGACGGAGATTTGGCTTTTGCGGGAAGCGATTTTGAAGATTACGCGGCTTTCCTTGCCGGACTGAATTCATTCGGAATCAAAGATTACGCTACTCAAAGCCCAGGAAATGGTGTTAGCGGAAGCGATGCTTTGCGTATCAATACCCCGAGTACATCGGGCAATGATTATGTGTTCACCGCATTGGCGCGTCCGGGATTGCCATCCACTTACAGCACGATCAAATTCTTTGTAAAAGGTACGGCCGATAAAAGTATTTCCATCAACCTTTACAAACTTGACGGGACTTACTACAAGTTCAACCTGGGCGATGTAACCGGAAATATGACTGTTCAGCAATCCGGAAATAACCAGTACACAGGTGTGATCAACACAGGTGGCCAATGGGCGGAAATTACGCTTGATCTTTCAGGAATTAGCGACCTGAATACAACCAATACGGCAGGTGATTTCTTTGCCCTGAAGATTGGTAAAGAAGTTCCTTATGACATTTACCTGGACGGATTTACAATTCAGTAATTGAAATCTTTTTAATAGAATCAAGCCCGCTTCCATAGCGGGCTTTTTGTTTTTCAACGAATTTATTTTCAACCCGAAAGGGTTCATCTGGCCCAATGAAAAATTTCAAAAACCGGATTTAAACTTTTCTCAAAATGGATTTTACGTTGTATTTTTGGGCAATGGGGAAAATCATACTGGAAAACATCCGGATTTATTCCAACCACGGTTGCCTGGATGAGGAAGCGCTGATCGGTTCCGATTACCTGATCGATCTGGAAATTGAAGCGGATTTGTCGAAGTCCGCCCGGACAGACGAACTGGGCAATACGGTTGATTATGTTCATTTGAATAAAATTGTAAAGGAGGAAGTTTCCGTGCGGTCGAAATTATTGGAAAAAGTAGCTGACAGGATTTTGCAACGGATTCAAAATGAAATTCCTATGGTGGATTATGCCAAAGTAAAATTATCCAAAATGAATCCGCCGATCGGGGGAAATGTCCAAAAAGTAAGCATAGTTTTGGAAAAGAAATTTTAAGTTTGGTTTAAATTTATATCTTTGCAATCCCAAAGAAATTAAATGGTTCCGTGGCCGAGGGGCTTAGGCACAGGTCTGCAAAACCTGCTACAGCGGTTCGAATCCGCTCGGAACCTCTTCAAAAATCTCAAATAGCCGGAGGTCAGCTGCTTGAGATTTTTTATTTCATTCTAAACAGCAAACGCAATTGTCATCACACTGATTTTCAAATCCGGAAATTTGGAATGAATCAGGCTTACACAGGTCGAGACCGTTGCGCCAGTTGTCAGAACGTCATCAATCAGAATAAAATGTCCTTCCAGATTTTTATCGGTCAGCGCGAAAGCATTTTGGATGGAATTCAATCGTTTTTCCCGGTTCTTGAAAACCTGCGAAGGGTTATTCTCAATCCGGATCAGACAATCCTCAATCAACGGAATTCCTGATTTTTTGGCCAAAGTTTCCACAAAAGGAACTACCTGGTTATAACCGCGTTTTTTCAATTTTTTCGGATGAACAGGAACCGGTATAACCCCGTCAAATTTGGTCAAATCCAACTCGTTATAAGCCTTTTCCGCCAGCAGCTTCCCGATTTCGGGGCGGTTTTCGTACTTCAGGCTGTGAAGAAGTTTCCGGGTAACATTTTCATGCCGGAAATAAAGCAAGCTGTATGCAGCTTTAATCCCGCACAAAAGGCGGAGTTTGGCGAATCCCTCATTTTGATCATCCAGGTGCCAATGCGTAAAAGGAAGCCCGGAAGCGCAGGAAATGCAAAGCGGCGTATTTTCCGGAAGGACGGAATCACAGCTTACGCACCGCCTCGGGAAAAATAAATCAAAAACAGCACGGCCGATTGACACTATTTCCATTAACTTTGTACATTGGTTCAGGCATTTAAATTAATGAATAAAATCCGGGTTACCAAATCGTTTAATTTTGAAACCGCGCACGCGCTGTATGGTTATGACGGGAAATGCAAAAATATCCATGGTCATTCCTACAAGCTTTTTGTGACCGTAAAGGGGACACCGATCCGGGACAGTTCCAACCCGAAATTCGGGATGGTCATTGATTTCGGCGACATTAAAAAGATTGTTAGGGCGGAAGTAGTTGACAGGTTTGACCATGCGATTTTGCTGAACGTAAATTCACCACACAAGGAATTAGGGGAAGAACTGGCCAAAGACGGCCATAAGGTTATTTTTACTTCTTATCAGCCTTCCTGCGAAAATATGCTGATTGACATGGTCAATCTTATCAAACCCCATTTGAACGGAACCGTAGAATTACAATCCATACGGCTCCATGAAACCGAAACATCTTATGCAGAATGGCTGGCGGAAGACAACAGATGAATATCCGGCTTCAGGAAGGGAAAAAAGTTTATTTCGCTTCAGACCAGCATTTTGGCGCGCCCGATAACGGGCAAAGCCTGATCCGTGAAAAAAAGTTTGTAAAATGGCTGGATGAGATCAAACCCGCTTGCCAGGTTTTATTTCTTCTGGGTGATTTGTTTGATTTCTGGTTCGAATACAAACAGGTTGTTCCGCGGGGATTTGTGAGGGTTTTAGGGAAGTTGGCCGAACTTTCCGATGCGGGGATTAAAATCTATTTTTTCACCGGCAACCATGATTTGTGGATGAAAGATTACCTGGAAAAGGAAATCGGAGCGACGGTTTTCCGTGACAGGCAGGTTTTTCTCATCAATGACACCAGGTTTTTCATAGGTCACGGAGATGGCCTGGGCCCGGGCGATAAGGGTTACAAACGGATGAAAAAATTGTTTACCAATAAAATCGCGCAGTTCCTCTTTTACCTGCTTCATCCGGATTTTGCGGTCTGGCTGGGCATTACCGTTTCAAGAAAAAACAAACTGATTTCGGGCGACGAAGACGTAAAATTTCTCGGTGAAGAAAATGAATGGCTGGTGCAGTATGCCAAAAGGAAACTTGGGCGTGAGCATTTTGATTATTTTATTTTTGGCCACCGTCATTTGCCGATGGAAATTCAGGTCGGAGAAAATTCGGTCTATATGAATCTCGGAGATTGGGTCAGCCACTTTACCTATGCGGTTTTTGACGGAAATGAGCTGAAATTAGAAAGCAACATTTCCGAGTAAATTTTCATAAGCCATCAGGATTTCATCCCTGAAATAAAACATAGCCATAAATATCAGATAACCCCACAGGAAAGATTCTTTGAGCCATACCGTTTTCTGGAATTGGGTAAACCGTCCCAGGAAAACAGAAACCGGCAACCCCAGGACGAACAGCGAATCCGTATTTTTTCCGCCAAATAAAATCAGGATGATTATCCAGTTCAGGAAATACAAAAAGGCCAGGAAATACCCGTGCCTTTTGCTGATGTCCTGCGTGGAGGCATGTGAGAGATGATCAATCCAGGAAAGAAGGATCAGCAGCAAAACGGGGATAAGCCCCCATACCGGGCTTTGCCAATAATCCAGGTAGAATTCCGGCGGAAGCGTTTTCAGCCATGAAAGTTCGTTGGTCAGGTATAAGATTTGCAGCCCGAGCGCGAGCGGCAGAATAAATCCTAAGACAAACAGGAGCATCACCCTGAAATTCAGGGACTGCATATAGATGTAATTAAAGATAAGAAAACCGGAAAGGAAAATGGCCGGCGGATAAAAAAAAACGGCTATGCTGAGCAATATCCCGATTTCAAAAGCAAAATTTTTATTGTCCGGGTTTCTTTCTGCGATCAGCAAACGCCAGAACATGACGGAGGTAAAAAAGAGTGAAATGCTCAGCCGGAAATCGGTGGCGATTCCTGAAAATACGAGCGACCAGACCAGGAAATACCATAAAGGGATCCCGCTTTTTTTGAAAAACGGCGAATAAATAAAAAAGAGTGTGGCTACAATTAAATTTAAAATAAAGAATACAATGCCTGTAACGCTTTCCCACAAAAGGTTTTCTGCATTTAACCGGAATGAAAGCAAAATAAAAAATACAATCCCTAAAATAATTTGTACTAAAAATGATTTTCCGGAAAGTATTTTTGCCAACATTTTTATAACTTTGTCCTCTTTAGAAACAAAGATATGGGTTTAATTACAGATATAATCTTCGGTTTTGCATATTTATGTAAATGGACATTTGAAAATCTTTTAATTCCGATCGGGCATTCTCTTGACTGGATTCTGTTTGTTGTAGCAATGGGCTTGCTTGGCTGGTGGCTTTACAAATTAACCCAGTTCGGGAACGATAATGAGAAGGATTACGAGGGTTGGTAATCGTTATTCGTTATATATTTTCTTAGATAAATCAGTACTATTATATAAAATAACAGGTAAATAATACCAGCAGAAACAGAAAACACCAAAATTGCTGTTTTAAAATTCTTATATATTATTCCGGCTATTATACCTGTAAAATTTGACAGGAGTAAGCCTAAGTTCATCCACAAAGAAAGTTGATTTTTGTTGATAACGATGGTTATTTGGGAAATTGGGCTTACAATACTTCTTGCGAAAATCCAGAAAGAAATAGAAAGCATGTAAACAGAGAGCTCCGGCCAGTTTTCAGGCTTATAAAACATCTGCAGAAGATAAATTCCTATTGTATTCATTAATGCTAAGAATAAAAGATTTAAACACCCACTATACAACGAAACCTTGACTGCCAGACTCATTAGTTTTTCTTTACTTGAGTAAAACATTTGCGCCGCTTTCTGAAAATATACTTTTGAAAATGCATTGAAAATCAGAACCATGGGTGTTGAAAGAATTTTTAGTGCCAAGGCAAAAACGCCCACTTCAATTTGACCAAAATAAATGGCAGCAAGAATAATAAACAGATTGTTCGCCAGTGTATTGATGGATTCAGAAGGAAAAGCATATTTTAGAATATTTTTATTGCTTTTGATTAATTCTTTTGAGCTCTTCCAATCAAATTTAGGAGATTTAGTACGGGCAATTTTTAAGTAATAAATTATAGATGCCAGGAGCCCGAAGATATAACCTAGAATAAGCCCGTAAAATCCAACTTCTGCAGGGAATATAAAATAAAAAATTGATTGAAAGGTAATTGCAAAAGCAGTATTGATAATTAACCCCACAGAAATAGCGTTGAAAAACCGAAATTTTGTAAAAAAAGCATTTTGAATTAAAACCCAAGAACTAAATAAACTTCCTAACCCGATTAATCCCCAGACCGATAATGTTAATCCATCTCGTCTTTCAAAGCTGATTACCCAAAGAAAATAAGAAATCAATAGGGTCAGAATAGTGCCTGCCACAGAAAGATTCAGTAAAAAATGATAAAAATTGACAATTTGCCTTGGACTTTTGGTAATAACAAGTATGTGTTCTAATCGAAATGTGGCGATTACCGAAAGGATTCCAAGATAACCTAAAAAAACATTATATATTCCAAAGTTTTCAGGTCCGTAATATTTGGAAAGAAATAATCCGCAAACGGCCCAGAATCCCTTTGAAATTATGCCGCTGGAAAAAATAGAGATAACCCCTTTCGCACTTTTAGTTTGAAGTTGTTTTAACATATTGAAAGAGTTATATCGCATTCTTATCGCCCAATACCATTTTCGAAGCAGTTTTTGCAATAATGGCTAAATCAAGCCAAAAGGACCAGTTTTTTACATAAAAAATATCGGCTCTGATTCTTAGTTCCATATCCTGGTCGGAATTAACTTCGCCACGATATCCTTTTACTTGTGCTAACCCTGTAATTCCAGGCTTTACATAATGACGTAAAGTATACTTATGTATCAGATTGGCATAATATTCATCCTGAGTTACCATGTGAGGGCGGGGCCCGACTACAGACATTTCACCTTTTAAAACATTGAAGAATTGAGGAAGTTCGTCAATGCTTGATTTTCTTAAGAACTTTCCGATCTTCGTGATGCGAGTATCTCCTCTTACGGTGGCTTTTTTATCATTGTCCTTGCTTGGGCGCATAGACCGGAATTTTAAGCAATTGAAAAAATTGCCCTGAAGTCCATTTCGTTTTTGTTTATAAAGTACTGGGAATCCCGAATCAATAATAATTGATAAAGCTATGACCGGATATAACCATGACATAATAAGAGTAATAACCAAGATAGAAAACACAACGTCAAAAATTCGTTTGTAAGCCTGATTCCAAACACCATCTAATGGATAGCGGCTTAATGCAAAAATAGGAAAGGTGTCGTAGTACTTAATATCAAACGATTCGTATTGTTCCAGGTAAGATTGTGGAATAAATTCAAAAGGAATGTATTTTTTTTCAGCAATTTCAATCACCTTATTTATCTGTTCCTTTTCCAGATCAGCAAACATAGCAATATAGATATGTTCAATTTTTTGAGAATGAATAGTTTCTTTAAACTGATCAATACTGAATCTTTCTTCTTTCTGACTTTGCGGATGGGTTACAAGAAACGAAATAATATTATAATCAGGTAATTTGTCAGTCAGTACTTCGATGAAAGATTCTGAATTATTATTTTTCCCAATGATCAATACATTGGTTTTATGTTTTGAGCCAGACTTCTCCTTAAATTTAATTATCAGCCAGGAAATTCCTCTCGAAACAAAAAGATAAGTTACAAGGATGATAATAAAATAAGCAGATTCTTCATTGGTATAAAGATAATCTGTCTTGATGCCTGATACTGCGAGAATTACAATTGAGAAAAGAAAGATTTGAAAAATGATTTTTTTTACTCTTTCAGAAAAATAGGCGACAACTCCGTAAAATTTCACCTGTTGGGAAATCAATAACCAAGACAAAATAAAAAGCCCCAAAGATTTAAATTGAGAATAAGTAAAAATCCAAAGCCCGTCTAGGTTTTTTGGTACCGTTGGTGTGTGGATCCAGAGGAATAGATAGAATAAAAACACTATTACCAACAGATCCAAAGAAAGTTTTAAAAGCTTATGTAAAGGATTATTTTGTTTTGCGGGCATTTCAAGTATAATGATATCCAAATATGTGCTTGACAAATATAGTAGATTTGATATTATGATAGATATTCAAACAGGTTTATTATATTACTTTTGCCTTATTCAAATTAATCCATGAAAAAAAGAATAAAAGTTTTACATGTGTCACATGCAGTTGGGGGTGTAGATGTGTATATTCGTTTGATTTCAAAAGCAATTGATCCGGATAAATTCCAATTGATTTTTGTTCATGGATATACGGATACGGAAAAACCATATTATGACAAAAACGGGAGTATCCTTCAGGAATATAAAATTCCGATTTACAGAAGCATCCATCCTATACGAGACTTAAAAAGTATCATTCGGCTTATGCGAATTATCCAAAAAGAAAAACCGGATTTGATTCATGCGCATAGCGCAAAAGGAGGAATTATAGCAAGAACTGCTGCGCTTTTCTTTCCAGTCAAAGTATATTATACACCTCATGCATTTTCGTATCTCAGCACTGAAAGTAATTTTAAGAAAAAGGTATTTCTATGGATTGAAAAATTATTCCGATTCCCAGATGTTACTGTTTTGGCGACATCTTATTCTGAAGCAAGCAGGGCAATAAAAGAAGTAGGTTTTAGAAAGGAAAAAGTTTTGGTGTATGAAAACAGTGTTTTTCCAATTTCAGAAGAACGGAAAAATCAGGATTTGTCATTTGAATTACCTAAACGGTTTATCAGTTCAGTTGGCCGTCCGTCCTTTCAGAAAAATATAGAGGCGATGGTTGAGGTTTTCAGAAAGATAAATGAAAAGTTCCCTGATGTCCATTTGGTTTTGATGGGCGTTGGGTTTTATGCACCAAATGTGGAAAAGGTAAAGAAGTTATTGAGTAAATATCATTTGGAAGATAAATTCATTATGTTACCTTGGATTAGCCAGAAAGAAATTTTTACGATTATTGACAAGTCTGAATTGTACATTTCAACTTCAAGGTATGAAGGATTGCCTTATTCTGTCATTGAAAGTTTGGCTTTGGGGAAAGCATGTGTCGTTTCTGATTGTGATGGAAACCGGGATTTAGTAACAAATAGAGAAAATGGTTTTGTGATTGAGCAATACAATTTGCAAGATGAAATGCCGGAAGCAATCCTGAAAATATTAACCAATAAAAGTATAAAGGACGGTTTTGAATCTAAATCTTTGGAAAGATTTAATCGAAACCACAATATTTTGCTGAAGATTAAGGATTTAGAAACAATTTACACAGAGTGAAAATTAAAAATTGATTATTTGGCTAAAACGCTCTGCAGACCCTTTCCAACTAAACCTTTTCGTACTTCGAACTCCCTTTTCTATTAGTTCACGGCGAAGCTCTTCATTTGAAATTAATAACTCAATTGAGCTTTTTATAGAATCTGTGTCAAAAGGATTACAGTACAAGACACTGTCACCATAAACTTCGGGAAGGCAGGTAACATCCGCAACAATGGCCGGGCAGCCGCATTTCTGCGCTTCCATAGGCGGAATTCCAAATCCTTCGAAAAGAGAAGGATATAGAAAAATTTTTGCACGGTTATAGTAATCGATCAGCTCATCATCTGAAATATAGCCCGTGAAAACAATACGTTCTTCGTTGGCAAATTTTTCCAGATCCGGGTTAGAAAATGACTTCATTTTGTCCCCAATGATAACGAGTTTATAATTTGTGTCAACTTTTAAAAACGCTTCAATGGCACGTTTCATATTCTTTCTCGGATCGAGTGAGGAAACCATCAAAATAAAACCTTCCTTTTCCAGATTTAAATCTACAAAGCGATCACTTGCAGCGGCATATACAACTTCTACTTTTTCGGGGTCGAGATTGTAGTTTTTAATAATGTCCTGCCTGGAATATTCGCTTACCGTAAAAACCTTCTTTGCTTTTCGCGCATTTCGGGGAAGCAAAAAATTATAAGCCATTCCAAAGCGTTTAGAAAACCATTCCGGATGATGTAAGTAGGCAAGGTCGTGTATGTATAAGATCTTATTGGAATAAGAAACCGGTGAAATTCCGGAAAAATTTATAAGTAAGGGACAGCCGTTTTTTCTCAGGAATAGGGGTAGGTCAAGCTGTTCCCAAAGGTTACCTTTGGATCTGCCGAATTGTTCAAACCGGAAATGACTTAACTCTTCTATCATTACAGCATCTTTCGGCCCGGCCAAAACGATTTCATGATCACCAACCTTTACAGGCAGATGTTGGCATAATTCAATTGCATACCGGTGGACACCCGTCAGTTTTTGGGAAAGGAATTTAGTATTGATTACAATCATTTTTTCTCCTTTTGATAGAAAAAGATAAAATACCCAATGACTGCAAAATACATAATTCCATCCGATCTGACCAAAACATTTTCCGTAAGAAATAAAATAGCAGCAGAAACAAAGTAAAATATAGCGAGGCCGTCACGGCGCTTTATGGAAATCAAAATCAGATAAATCATCATCCCGATAAAACTTAAAAGCCCTATGATGCCGGCAGCTGTTGCAAAAAACAAGTATTGATTATGGTTATTGTATGTATCCCAGGTATAAATAACTGCACCAATTTTATTAGCATAACAATCGTTCAGTTCATCCTGAACATCGCCAACTCCCACACCCGCCCAAAAGTTGGATTTAAAAATATCAACAGAACAGAACAAACTACCCAGACGTACATTAGTAGAATTAAAGAGCAAAGGATCCGTTCCGCCTTTTGGTATAGCAAGTTTATTTTCGATTACCTCATTTACTCTGAGTTTTAATGTAGGAACAGAATGATACAGGACAAAGGAGATCAGAAAAACAGAAGCTGTTATACCAAAAATTACCTTTGGTTTTCGGATTTTAACAATTAAAACAAAAATGACGGAAACCAGAAACGAAAGCAGAGGCGCTCTGACTGAAATATATGCCAGCCATGCAAACATGGAAAGCCCGATGACGGCTGCCAAGATCTTTAACCAGGTTTTTTGTGTTTTATCAAACAGCAGCTCACCGATCAGAAACAAACTCAGCATAATGTAAATTCCCAGATAAGTGCTGTGCGTACCGGAAGTCTCTTCGATAAAAACCTTAAAGCGCCGATATTTCATTTCAGTTTCTTTTTCTTTTGTAATGGTATCAGGAGTAACGCCGTTGTATTGGTATTCAATATCAGAAAAAGGACGGTTTAAATAATCATTTTTATTGTAAGCATTTAGAAATGAATAAGCCACAATCGAGAAAGCACCCACTACAAATATGATTTTACAAATTCTAAATAATTTTTCAGTCAATAAATTTTTACATAAAAAGAAGAAAACGGGACAGAGGATGAGCGGGAGTATCCTTACTATTAAATCAACACCTCTTTTTTGATTATCAGAATAGATCAGAGAAATAATTAGAAACAGGAAAGGAAGAATAAAAATTATAATAGGAAACCAATTGCTCTTTTTGACTTTGTTTTCTGATGTATGAGAGAAAATGTAGAACAGGCATGACAAAGCCCAAACTCCTGTTGCAATACTTCTTACCGCAAAAGGTAAGATGGGAAAGGAAAATAACAAAATGGTTGTAAACCAAAACGATTTATTCAATAGGGTTGATTTTTCCATTTTGCTTTTCCAAATATTTATAATTCATGAATAATAACGGGAATAAACTTACAAAAACCAAACTCTGTGTTAGTGTAATGAATAAACCAGAAATAAAAAATGATATTGTAATTATGACTAAGTCCGATTTATTTTTTGTTTTCTCATAGAAGAAAAGAAGGCATAGAACTAAACCAATAATTCCAATTGAAAATAAAAGGAATATCCAATAATTATCAATTACAGTTTCAAAACCATCTGCTTCACTTGCAAGCCCAACTGTCCCGATTGCTCCTCCATAAACAGGATTAAACTTTACGTTCATTAGTTCTGACCAGAAGTCAAATCTCATGAGAAGGGAAGTGATATCCAATAGGTTGAATTTAAATAAAGCAAAGGCCAAGATCGGAAAACAGGGTAAACTGTAAAGAACCAATCTGGCAAATCGTTTATTAGTTGTTAGCCCAAGCAAAAAGAAATAAAGAATGATTACCACATAGACACTTCTTGTAAAACAAAAGACTACTAAAATCAAACTTAGATATGCTAAGATCTTAAATTTTTTATGATCCTTTAATAAAAAAAATGAAATTAAACCAAAATGTCCAACTGCGGCAGACTCACCAATTAATGCAGGAACCCGATATAATTCAAAATAACTTTTTCTGAAAAAATCAGAGAATTTGAATTTATATTCGGGATGTATTCCCCAGAAAGTTTCTCCGACCAAAAGTTTAGTATACTCTTCCCAGCCAATAAAAAAAATCAGAAAAACAAAAATTATATTTAAAATGGTCAGTAGAAATATAAACTTCAATATATATTCCCATTGTTTATATGATATTTCAACTAGATTGAAAATAAAAATGAGGATATAAATCAGGAATACTTCTCTGATAGCTATGTAAGTTGATTCAACTCCCGAAAAGTTTTTAAACAAAAAGAAACATGAAAAAAGAAAATAAGCAAATAGTGCAAAATCAACTTGGGTGATTTTAAGATATCCTTTTCCCATTTTCCCCAAAAAGAAATAAAATAGAATGAAAAAAACTGCAATGGGCTGCATAAAGGATTTCAATTTCCAAAGCTCGCCACCAAAAAGTTTGAAAAAATTGAAAGTCAAAATTCCCTGAGTAGAAAGGACTAAAAGAAAAACCCCAATAAATAAGAATATCTTAACTGTAATCTTCAAATTAATAGTATAAGAAGCAAAGTAAATACAAATTCTTTAAATAGCACCAGAGTCAGTAAAAAATGAATTAGTATGTTAAGGAGGAAATTATTGAATCATAATTCTTTTTCATTATTTTAATTTCAAATTGTCTTTCTATCTTGTTTCTTGCGTTTTTTACCATTTCTAATTTTTTATGATCTTCCAAAACGATTGCCTGATCCATGGCATTTTTCAGAGATTCGGGAGAATCTGGGTTATAAACAATTCCAGAAATTTTATTGGTAACCATTTCTTTACTTCCGCCAACGTCAGAAACCATAACAATTTTTTTATATGCCATACCTTCTAAAACAGTTGTCCCCAAGGGCTCGCTTCCATTTAGAGAAGAATTATTGACCAAAAAGTCAATCCCATTATAGAAAGTTGAAACATTATTTAAATAACCAATCAGAAATATATTATTGTATTGTGAGGCAATTTTTTGGCATACTTCAAAATAAGGATCAGACTTACTCAGTGGACTTCCCGCAACAATTAGATAACAATTATCCTTATTCCCAAAGCCCTCAGAAAATAACCGTATTAATTCTAAGACGCCCTTTCGAGGTACAATTTGTCCCATAATACCAAATACATTTGAGTTTAAAGGTATTGTATAGGTTTGCCTGAAACTGATTTTTTGGTTTTCATCGATTTTAATTTCTGACAAATCTAAACCGTTATAAAGAATCAAAATTTTGTTACGAATAGATAAATTGTATTTTTCTTTTACCGCATTTGAAACTACAAGGGTCTTATTGTAAAATTGGACTAAATACGGAGCGATTTTCATCATAAAGGGAGATCCTGCATATTCTAAGTCATGATCACTCCAAAGCCATATAATTCGAGGTTTGAAAACTCGCATGCAGAACAATGTTGGAAGCAGGTAAATAGAAGGAACGATAGTATTACAATGAACTATATTAATTTTATTTTGTTGAATATACTTAATTACAAAAAGGTTAATGTGGACGAGATTTCCTATAAATTTATAAATCAATTTAAATTTATGAGCTTCCTCCATATAAAGCTTTTTCAGGTTTTTATTGATAATAAGTTTGTAGGGAAGATTTTCAGATTTTAATTTGTCGGCATATGTGCCGGAAGCCATTAATAAAATATTTTGATGGCCGGTATTATGTCTGATCAGCCTTTCAATTACAAACTCAGCTCCAGAGGCTTTCTCTCCGCCAAATACAAAAAGTATTTTTTTCATTTTATATTCCAACAAATTTTTCTGCTGTTTCTGATAAAGAATCTGCATATTTCTTATACTTATCTGAATTTTTCACTTTGTCAGGAGATAAAAAAGTTTTTGAGGATTTGATTCCTTTCTTGTTTACATAAATGATATTTTCAAATAAATCTAAAAGTCCATTTAAACGACTGTTATGTTCATCATTTTCACGCTCACTGTGTATGTAAATGACAGGAGTGCCCATTCCCAGACAGGGTAGCGCGCAGTGGATCCGACTGGTTATGACTACTTTTGCTCTTGCGTATCTTTTCAATAATTCATCGGCTTCTTTGAAATATTTAGTATGGTCATAGGTTTTGGGCATTTTTTCAATTTGTGTAGTAACCGAAAAGTTGTTCAAAAACGCAGAAGATAAAATTCCGCTGTAGCGGTTTCTTATTTTTCGTTTCATCCTGTTTTCGTCAAAACCAAAACCCAGTATTTTTCTGATTTTCCGAATTACCTTTCCTGGAAAATTTTCATAAATATAAGGATCTGCAAAAATGATTTCTCCTGAATTTTCGGTTGTAGAATAAGTTTTTCCCAATGTCAATGTAAGACAACCCGAAAAATAGGCATCGACTCCTCTGTCCAGTAATAGGTTCATCGTGCGGACATCTCTGCAACCTATCGGTTCGTATTGTTTCAGATACTTTATACTTTTTTCGGTCAATAAAACATGTTCGGCTTTGCTGTTGATATGAAAAGAAACAAATAATGGATTTAGTTTTGGATGAGGTGGCCAGTGCGTACTATGCATATACCATCCGTTCATGATGCATTTAAAATCTTCCGACAAATTCTCATCCAGTCGTTCTCTTTCAACGTAATAATCAATTTTAGGTAAAAATTGTCTGGCGGCAAGGCTCTGCACATAGTCCCCAATGTTTACTTCATTATTTGCCCCGCTTCTGAATTGCGAAAAATCATAAACCATCAAAGCATATTTCTCCATAAATTTTTTGGACTTGTAAAATTTCGAAGGTAAAACTATTAAATTAATATGGAATACGATGTAACCGACAATTTAAATTCATTAGAATGACTTTCCGGGAACGAATTTTTTTACAGCAGTCATTAAGAATTTTAAGAGATCTTTATTTAAGAAAAAGAACAACAGAAGCGAAGCAATGGTCATCAGTAAATCAATTATAAATAATTGTAAGTGAGATAAGAAAAAATAAGTAATTGAAATAGCATTTAACAAAATAAATATTTTCCAGTTTACTGTTTTACCAATTCCAGATTTTCGCAGACGTAAGAGCCAAATTATTAGAAAACCAACATAAGTGCCAATAGCCGGAGCGTAAAGACCGATCTGACTGATAAACAGAAAACAAATTGAAACATTGATGAGGCTTCCATAAATAGTAGTAGTGAAAATTTCTTTGGTTTGTCTTGTTCCTAAATAATTGGCTCCGAGAAATGCTGCAAAAGATGAAAATACCACACCTAAATATAAAATTGGCATATACTTCCAGCTTTCTGAAAAATCACTGCCAAAAAAGTTTAAAACAACCAGTCTCGACACAGGAATTAATAAGAGCACCACAGAAAACTGAAATTTCATAAAAGCATCAAAAATCTTTTGATAGAATTTTACTTTCTCTTCTGAGTCATGTAACTGAATGGCCTGATCCTGCCACGCAAGCATAAAAATGGAATTAACGATAAGTATAATGGATGGAAACCGTATGGCAACCGCAAAAATACCGTTTTCCTCTATTCCCAGACTTCCCAGAATGATGAATCGGTTTACTTCGTTGATCAGCCACCAGCTTATGGTATTGGGAATTAATGGCCATGAATATACAAGAAGTTCTTTGATGAACTTCCGGTCAAAATCCCGGAATGAAATAAACCAAAAGAGATTAATTTTAATAATTATAAATAAAATGGAAAGCAGATTTGCCAAAAGCATTGAAATCAGCAATCCTTCCAGCTGCATTTTCAATACTATAATAAACAGTATACTGAAACCAAATAGAAAAACGCTGTTCAGGATACTTGAAGCTGCATAAAGCTTATTCTTCCCTAAACCTCTGATGGTCTGCTGGAGAAACGGGAAAATGCTGTAAAGAATGAAAATGAAAAATATATAGTTGAGGTAACGTAGTTCTGAAAAATACCTGAATACCAGAAATACCAATGTAGAAAGAGCCATACCCAGAAATAAAACCCCAAAACCGTTTGAAATGATTTTCTTTTGTGTCTTGGTATTCTCTTTCGTGTCCAAAAGCCATCTGTAAACCGCTTCCGAGATTTGCAAAGTGATAAGAGGGGTCAAAAGCATCAGAGAAGTTAAAATCAGGTCATAATACCCTATTTCTCCGGGACTTAAATAAAAGGAAAATATAGGCAGTAATACAAATGTCAATACCCTGGAACCTAAATTCCCGATGGTATAAATCAGGGTGTTTTTCAGTAAGGATTGGGTGTGAGACATTTTAATCGTTTCGAATTACAAAGAAATAAATTATTTATTTTAAAATTTTCTCTTACTCATCCTATGAGAACATTTTACCTGAATCTTTTAGGATTTTGATTTTAAATTCGAATCTTTGATTATGTAAAGTGGCCTGTCCAAAACATTTTTGTTGATACGACTTATATATTCACCAATAATTCCAATCGAAATTAATTGAACTCCGCCGATGAACATGGAACTTACAATCAATGACGTCCACCCTGTAATGGTGAGATTCAGAACGAAATGAGCGAATATAGCGTAGAGAATGACCAAAAATGACAATCCGGAAATAATAAAACCTGCTCTCGTAACAAAACCCAGTGGTTTGTCAGAAAAGCTGGTAACGCCGTCCATCGCAAATTTCAACATTTTACTAAGCGGATAACCTGATTTTCCGTATTTCCGTTTGTCCCGGTTGAAATATACCGCTGTCTGATTGAAACCCAGCCAGGCAATCTGACCTCGTAGAAATTTATTCTGTTCCGGCATTAGCTTTAGGCATTCCACAATTTTCCGGTCAATCAAACGAAAATCACCTGTGTCAAGTGGAATGTCCACTGATGTTAGATTTCGGAGTGTTCGGTAAAATAGTTTGGCTGTAAATTTTTTAAAGAAAGATTCACCTTCGTGGGATTCACGACGAGCATAAACCACTTCAAATCCTTCTTTGTGTTTTTGGTACATTTCGGGGATCAATTCCGGCGGATCCTGCAGATCCCCGTCAATAATGACAACCGCTTTTCCTGAACAATTATCAATTCCTGCCATTACCGCAATCTGGTGTCCGAAATTACGGCTGAAATTAATGTAAAAAGATTTGGGATCTTTCTCCGCCAATTTCATAAGCTGAAAGAGAGAACCGTCACTGCTCCCGTCATTTACAAAAATAAGTTCGTAGTCTTCTGTAATCTGCAAAACAGCATTGGTCAAACGCTCATGCAGTTCAGGAATGATTTGTTCTTCGTTGTATATGGGGATGATGATGGAAAGCTGCATATTATTCTTCAATAATTTTCATGTTAGATAATTGGAAGTAATCACACCAATTTTTATTTTTTCCTTTATCAACATTAAATCGGATTTCTTTAGCATTTTTTACAACGAATTCAAAAACGGAGTCTTTCTTATGTGTGAGATAGGATTTGCTAAGCAGTTGATTGTCCAAAAAAACATTTAAATAAACTTCTCCATCACTTTCGGAATTACAATTACTTATAATTTCAGATTTATTCCGGAAAGAAGCATTAAATCCTACGTTATAAGTTTTTGTACCGTCTAGATCAAACGATATTTCAGATGGAGACTCACTTCCAGGCATGATGATTAAATCATTTTCAAGTTGTTTTATATTTCCATCTTTTTTTCCAATCATTATGGAATTGGACTTTAGATAGAAGATTTTAACGTCATACATATTTGGATAATCGGCATATTTATTTTGAAAGTGATTTTTTATCTCATTGAGCTCTGCTTCAGAAAAACCTTTTATTCTTTTCAGTAAAATCGCTTTTACTCCATTATTAAGAGTGTAGTCTTTTTCGACAGCAAAGTGATTTTTGAATTTTCCATTTAGAAATTCATGGTTGAAATAGACAATTACCTGTTGATCTTCAGCTCTTAAATTATGCTGAACAGGACTGGTCGTCAAAACATATTTCGCAAAGAATAAATCATTTGGAAAAAGATCTCTTTTATCAAGAGTTTGAGTTTGTAATAAGCCTGGAGTGCTTATTATATTCTTGGGGAGTGTATAATTTTGCAAAGCACTTACGTTTAAAGTTTCACTACTTGAAAGACAATAAGTATAAAACCCGTTTTTATAGTTTTCTTTTATGTCTGTCACTATTTCACCTAATTCTTCGTAATCTTCCCTGCTTTGCGTATAAATTGAACTATTAGAGAAAAAATCAGTAAAGCCTGTTTTTGGGGTCATAGCATTCAAGTAAAAGTTTGTGATGAATAATAAGCCTGTTAAAAAGACCACTACAAGCCTGAACTTTTTCTCTTCTATAAGAAAAATGCCCATCATCAATATTAAAAAGAAAGGAATTAAATTATAGTAATGTTGGGGCCCAAAGTCATTATATGAAACGAAATAAACAGCAATAAAGAGTAGGTTCATAATAAGATAAGCGAAAACTGAGTAAAGTTTTTTCTTTATAAATCCGACAGATCCAATCAAAACGATGAGCAAAGAAAAGTAACCAAAATAATGGATGAAGTTTTTCCAATGCCCATTCCAATCTCTAACCCTAAATCCCGAGTATAAATCTTTGTAATCAGTCAGAAAGTTTAATTTAAAGAAGGGGTAGAAGAAAATCAACATTAATAGAATAGTACTGATTCCTGCAATGAAAAGATTTATGAATCCTCTGTATAAAACTTTAGGATTTCGGGAAGAAACATATCCGGCAAAAATTAAAACTGCATTTGTAATGAAGAAACTAATAAACCAAAAGGTAAAATATCTCCTTGTAAGTAGCAATAATAGAAGCAAGACACCTATTAGAAAAAATCTTTTTACATAAATCTTATTCAAAAAATTAGATTTAAAATAAATGTTTAATATGATACCTACAGGCACAAGAGCAGCTATATCGACAAAACCGAATCTTAATGGGAATAATAATGGAATAAATGTCAATATGAAGAACGGGATAATTAAAAAAGACGGCTTGGGGGTTTTAGAAATGATCAATACCAAATTAGAGAATAAAAAAGCTGTTGGAAGCGCAAAAATCATATAAATACCAAAAACAAAATACTTAAAATCAAAACCAAAAACTTTACAGAATAAAGTAAGAGGAATGGCTGCTAAGTCATTGTAAGTATTTTGATTAATAGATGTGATGACTTCTTGGATAGTCTGAAAACCTTTTTCATCTATTATATCTTTATATTTTATGGTTTTAATCCAATAATTGGAAAAATCATAATAATAGATATAATTTTCATCACTCATTATGTATAGTAGGACGAAGGCCGGAAGAAAACAACTGAAAATTAAAATTACTTTAAAAATAGGTTTTTGTCCTCTGATGTAATTTAGAAAATCTTTTGAAATATAAATGATTAGAAAAAAGTAAAATATGAGTAAAATATAACCCAGAAACTCCATATTGATTTTTGTCAAAAATACAAATATTTCGTTAAGCTCAATTAAAAAGAGAAAAATGTATTATTTTTATAGAAATTGTTTCATCATGAAAAACATTTTACTACTTATCATACTTATTTTATTTGTATTCTTTAGTTGTAACGAAGATGATTTAAATTCAATTTCCGAAACATCTTACGAGTTAAACATGGAGGATCGATTTTCAAAGAATACAGATGGAGTTGCTTGTATTGATAATTATTACAAATTTGATTATCCCAAAGCTAGCAATACAATACTGGAAAAACGTCCCGATTTTTTATGGGGAATAAAATACACATAGTTTAAGGTCT
>Ga0206107_1000047_pt1 | contig 143027 bp, 116 predicted proteins | sample 2B0metagenome_FD_148652 | JGI IMG/M metagenome (GOLD analysis project Ga0206107, IMG submission 148652) | Enriched microbial communities from leaf-cutter ant dump, University of Wisconsin, Madison, United States - 2B0 | ecosystem: Environmental > Terrestrial > Nest > Insects nest > Nest dump...
CATCCACTTCTTTGAGAATGCTGAATATTTGGGTTTCGGTGAATCGTGATTTTTTCATAGTAGCCTCCTGAGGTAATATTCTCAGAAAACTCCAGTTATGTCTGTCTCAGGATAGGGGAAGTGGACATAACGTCTTCTTTAGAACAGAGTTCTCCTCGCTTTTTTGTTTAGATGAATAATGAAATGTATAAGCGGCAGTTATGGTTGCAGTTAAACTTAAAATCCATACTGGCAATTTAAATAACTCAATAAAATTATCATATCCTTCGTGTGAAAATAGTAAATCAGTCGTTCTCCATAGTGGTACACAAAGAAAAAAAGTGATGGCTACTGGAAACAGTATTAAACATAGAAAAAACCTATCCTTTAATATACTTTTATGACACAACCAAAAATCATTTCTAAATAAAAATAAGCAAATTGTATAAATTAAGATAGTTAAAATAAAAACAACATTCATAATTGAAGACCCTCTTCTGCAAACTGTATTGCTAGTTAATTGACTATATCAATCACCTTTAGAGCATTTTAGCAATTGAAAGTAGAGCAAATCTAAATATCCGCTTTGGCACAAAAAGGACTGTTAGCATGCAAATCAATTAACGTCAATTACTACAAATAACAATCCGAACTCCAGGGGTCTAATACTGAAAAATCAACCAAGTACCTAATTAAAATATAGTTATTTATTCAACATTCAAAAACAGCGAACCCCTATGTTCGACTATATCCAAAAGAATGCTTTGAATTATGAATTGCACCCCCAACCCGAATCTGCTGTCGTATGCCGATTTGGAAGCCTCCTTAACAAGCTCAGATCGATTTAACCAACAACAAAACAAGCCATCGCCAATAGAAATATCATTTACCAACCAGTCATTCTCCTAACGACAGAAAACCCACGCGATGACTATTATCGCGCAGGAGAGATGTCAGCGGAGCCAGGGATTCTCGAATCCCTGATGACGCGGCGAGCATACTGCCAAGCGATATATTGACATTGGCAAAAAGGTAACATGGGAACTCAAAGACTATTTAGATGGGTAATTAACCCCTACTAGTACCGAACACATGAAATCCATCGTGAAAATTTTTGGTCTCCACCTTGGCAAGATAACTAGCCCGACAGAACAATTTAGCTACATGATCAAAGTTTTTGGTGTCGATTAGATATTGGCCAATTTCTGGGAAATGAGTGAATTTATTTCCTTCAGCAACATGAATCCCTAAAACCTCCCCCCAGGACTCACCAATACGGTTATACAAGCTCTCATAATCGTTTGAGAAGTGACCCAATGAGTTAAAGGCGTGGCCATTAAATAGCAAGAGCAGATGGAAATGAGGCCTATCGCTGGATGGGCCGCACTCCCTAGCCCAGACATATTCAAATTTTAAACTGTGTGCACGTTGGCCATTTTGTTGCTTTCCCGCTTTGTAACGCAGGAGCCTACACCTTAGAGCCTTAATGAAATGATTAAGATATTTATTAGAGTAAACCTCGCCTTCACAGGAAACGTAACATTGAGGGAATAGTAAATCCACCCTCACAGCAAAGACTTTCGAGTGGCGTTGGTTAAAGTGGGTAAGGGTATGGTGTAAACGTTCTAAGTACTCTCCTACAAACCCACTCTGACAGTTCAGTAGTGGCATTCCTTTGTAGGTCGAATCAAGGTGTAAGGTTAAATGATATTGTCCAGGTACTCGTTTACTCATGTGAATCTCCAGAGGTTAGTTGTTACATAACCTCTGGAGAGCACGAGCCGTGGCCGTATTGAACAGTCGCGAGCGGATATAGGCCCCAAGGGGCATATCCCCGGCCTCCCGCTCCAACTGCGCCCGCTCCTCGAACGTCAGGCGCAGGGAGAACGGTGGTGGTGTGGTTTTGCGCTGTTTGTTGCCCTTCTTGGCGGGTTTCCCCTCGGCCACAGCCCGGAAATCCGCCGCCAGCGGCGGTGTCGCGGTATCGCTTGAATGATCCATGGCGACACCTACGGCTTAGGCTAGAGGTGCTTGAGTGGTGGTTCCAGTCTTCAAGAGTTTCAAAGAGTTGGTTCGAGGCAGATCCCTCGAAGTTACCTGCCCTAGATACGCTTCACTTCACGGTTGCCATCTATACGCAGAAAGCGTATACTTAAAGCACCCATCTAACCCTACCTAAGTTACCGAATGAAAGCCCTATTCATCGAACTGCCTCCATTTGAGCGATATCGTACAAGCTACCTAGACGATGAAGCCTTTCGTAACCTTCAGCAAGAGCTACTAGCCAACCCGCAGGCAGGCGATGTAATCAGAGGAACAGGTGGATTACGGAAGATGCGCTTTGCAGATGAAGGTAGAGGAAAAGGAAAGCGTGGAGGAGTAAGGGTGATTTATTATTGGTGGCTGGGAGGCTCGCAATTTTGGTTATTCACTCTTTATAACAAAGATGAAGCAACCGACCTAACAGAAGATGAACGCAAGCTTCTAGCTGCTATGCTAAAGAACGAACTCGATAAGAGAGGGGCATAATGAAACGCAATCTATTTGAAGAATTGAGCGAAGGCTTTGAGGCATTAAAAGATGAGCGTCAAGGCAAGGTCACATTAAAGCAACACGTTGCAGAAAAGATAAGTGTTCCAACCGTTACAAGTTTTGAGTTATTGAACCTACGCCAAAAACTCAATGTATCACAAGCAGTCTTTGCTCAGTATTTAAGAACCAATAAAAGAACTTTAGAGAACTGGGAGCAAGGTCGCGCCAAACCAAATGCGCAGGCCGCTGTGCTAATTAAAATGGTAGAAAAATACCCTGACACTATTGAGCGTTTAGGAATGGTTTAAGCACCGCTATCAATCAAAGTTGAAACCAGTGATGTTTTAAAAAGCAACAAATCTAACTACTCAAGTACTACCATTCCAGTCCAGATTTTTATATGACGTAATTGGCTGTCCTACTGAAGTCAGCTGTGCCCCCAAAGCGGACACTAGGCTTTTGTTTAGCGAGCTGACCAACCAAAATTTAGATAAGAATGATAAAAGAGAGTTCTTATACCTAAACAGAAACGCTTTAACAGGTTATAAATCTACAAGTGAGTATGTTGCAACTCAAGAAAATAATCGGAACATTTTGAAAACCTTCCGTCACATTTGCATTCCAGCATATAGGGGTAGGAATAATTATTCATGATTAAAACTAGAGGTCCAAAAGCAGGTCGTTGCAATATATGCGGTTCTTTCGAAAACCTCACGGAAGATCACACACCACCAAAGGGTTGCTATAAACCACGTGCTGTTGAATTGCTTTCAATTATCGACCATTTAAAAGCAGAACTGCCAAAGAAGAAAGGGACGATTTCGCAAAACGGTGTGAAATACAAGACTTTGTGCGGTCGATGTAACAATAAAATATTAGGCACTGAGTGCGATCCGGAATTTATTCGCTTCGTAAATGGAATTGGAAATATTCTTAAGTCATCTATTGCACTTCCTCCAACAATTATTTTCGAAGCAAAACCTCAAAAAATTATGAAAGCCTTAGTTGGGCACCTTTCCGCTCAAGGTGTTAATAGGTTTAACAAAGGTAGTATCACTAAACCTATTCGAAAATATTTTTTAGGAAGTAATGAATGCTTGCCGACGCAGATGAAAATTTATTGCTGGCCGTATCCATATAACAGAAATATCATGGTTAGAGATTGTGCTTTGACTGATCTAAATATACATGAGCCTGTTATTGTATGGTTCATTAAATTTTTTCCGATAGCGTTTATGATAACTTTTGATGAGCCAAGAGATTATCGCTTTCCTGGCTTGGAACTATCTAGATGGCGAGATGTAGGTTTTGATGAAACGGTCAAACTACCCTTTGGTATAACAAAAATACCGTCTCAGCATTGGCCTGAAGCGCCATCTGAAAATTCAATAATCATGTACGGTAACGAAGCGATAATGTCATTTGAAAAGCGAAGTCGATAGCTCGAATGAACTGTTAAGCGCCATTTAAAAAATATGGAAGATAATTAGTTCTGAGAAAATGAAAAAGTCCGCTTTTGGCTGTGGATTCAACCGGTCAGCGCAACGCACTCATTAAATTTATCAGCTGGTGTTTCAAAGCCCAAGGTTTTTCTTGGTCTTTCGTTTAATAGCCTAGCGACTCTATTCAACTCCGCTTGTGAGTGAATAGATAAATCGGTTCCTTTTGGAAAATACTGACGCAGTAAGCGATTAGTGTTTTCATTTGTGCCACGCTGCCATGGACATTGTGGATCACAGAAATAAATTTGAATATCCGTCGCGACTATAAATCGTCGATGTGATTTCATTTCGGTGCCTCTGTCCCACGTTAACGATTTATAGAGTTCTGTAGGTATATTTTTAGATTGTTTAATAAGAGCTTCGACAACAGTATCTGTTCTTTTATTTTTCAATTTGATTAGGGTAAGGTATCTGGAGTGACGCTCAACTAACGTAGCAATACACGTAGCGTTCGATCCTTCAATAAGATCGCCTTCCCAATGTCCAGGTATTGCACGGTCCGCTACACAAGCAGGCCGATCAGAAATGGAGACCGCATTCGGCATGCTACCTAGACCATCTCCTTTTAAGCTGGATGATACTGATCGTCGAATTGTACGTTTGGAGCGGAGGTACTGTTGAAGCTCCTTTTTAAGGGCTCCTCGCGCTTGAACATACAAGGTTCGATATATTGTTTCGTGTGACACTTGATTGCTCTCGTCGTCAGGAAACTCTTTTTTTAGCCAACCCGATACTTGTTCGGGAGACCACCGTAATTTAAGTTTTTGTTCGACAATTTTATTTAACGAAAGATTAATAGCGAGCTTACATTGCTTTGGACGTTTAGCTCTAGCCCATGCATCTTCATCAGCGTGCGTTGCTCTATAAGCATGGTAGCCGCCATTGCGATTTATCTCGCGACTTATGGTTGACGGCGACCGATTTAATTTAACAGCTATTGTTCTTATCGAACACATCGCAGGCAATTCCGCGAGAGATTTCTTCTCTTTCAGTTAGACTGAGAGATGTGGCGGTACGCTTTCTATCAGGTGGACGAATTCCGCCAGTGCGTGACAATAGTCCATAAATACAAGATGAGTGCCTATCGATGGAGCGAGCTATAGACCACAACGATTGACCAGCTTTGTATTTATTCCAGATGTCCGATTTTAATTCATCTATATAAGTGAGCCTGTTTCGATATGCCATACTTGCAACACCTCTCTTTTACTTTAAAAGATTATAGTGTTGCGTTGACCGGTTGAATCCACAGCCGAAAGAAGACAATCCATTTTGCAACCAGTTGCAAAAATTCCTGCCCTATTATTCTCTCGACAAAAATTTCTATTTACGGACGCCAGTTCAACTCTCCTACTTCTTCCAAGTGGTACACAAAACTGGTACACAGGGCTCATCACACGGGACAATAAAACCCTTATTTTTCAATAAGTTAATTTTAAAAGTTAAAATCCCCCGCTTCCACCAATTAAAAAGACCCCCCTGCCACTAAAGTGGCAGGGGGGTCTTTTAATTGTGAGCTCTGACTAGAACGTACAAAAGCCTGTCACAAAACAAGCTTTTGTGTCCCTTTAAAGGAAAATTGGACTTAACCTATTTATATAAATAAGAGCCTGAGATATCAGTTTTTTGGATAATTTCGTGGGCATATTGCGCTTCAAACTGCGCGCGCTCCAAAACACGATTCAGATTAACCTTCAGGTTCGCCGTGTTTAGCGCATAGAGTGTGAAGTAGTAATGGTGGACACCAGTACCTTCAGGAGGACACGGAGGTGAATATCGAAATGTGTCATCATGATTAATAGCCTGCTGGCTCCCTGCCGGCATGGTATTAAGCGTTGCGCCTTCCTTTATTTCCCGTATGTCAGCTGCAATGTTATATACCGCCCAATGTACATAGGGGTGGTTCACTATAGCGATAGCATCGATATCCTCCATAATGAGTGCAAAGCCCTTGATTGCAGGCGAACTTATATCCCACTGCAAATGTGGACTTATGCCAGCGCCGTAGCACGAATATGCGGTGGGAATGTTTGCGCCCGAAACGAAGCTTTTAGATGTGAAAACGAAGGGAAGAGAGCTGTTCGAACTGCTTTCATGTGCGACCGAAGAAGATGAACTGGTTTCTACAGACCTTATACTGGACGAGCTGCTGATTAAGCTACTGGTGCTGGACGAGCTTTTTATCACAGCTTGGGATGATTCGCTGCTATTAGATACCGGTAACTTACTCTTGTTATTATCATCACCGCCGCAGCCAACCAAAACAACCGACAAAAATAATGGAAAAAAAAGATGTCTCATAATTCAACCTTGAATGTTTAAATGTGGAGACTGAAGATTAGAGGTATCAGTCACAAATAATGTCCCTTTTTATAAAAGATGACCCATCCACCGTTGCTTAAAACCTTGACCCCTTCAATTGTTATTGCGTTTCTAGTGTTGTGGTAATAGCTCCTTGCCCCACGGCAAGGGCTTTGGCGCGGTAAGATGCGGGGGTAACGCCGATATTATATTTGAAGGCCCGATAAAAGGAGTTTTTGTTGTTATAGCCAGCCTCAAAGGCAATATCCAATACGCGCAAATGGCAGTTGGGGTCAGCGAGCAAACGACAAGCGTATTGGAGCCGGTAGCCGTTGATATAATCATAAAAGCTAAGGCCACAATGCACGTTAAGTAACTCGGAAACCTGATTGACACTGATACCCAGATATCTGGCCAAGTCCGGAAGGGAAATTTCATTTTGTCTATACACATGTTGGTCTTGCATTAAATATGTTAGTTGTTCCTTTAAAGCCTGCCCCATGGATATATCCAACTCCAGGTGACGCTCCTTCGGCGCGTACTCGTCAGCCGATTTCTCAGGAATCATTTCATTTGCTTCAGGAGCGGTCTCGCGAAACAGCAACTCGGGACGATACACACTAAGGAAGGCGATGGACAAAACGTATATGGAGAAGCCAGGAAAGGCCACATAATCCAACAGGTTATAGTTATCCATACGGCCGAGATTAACCAGCAACATAACGACAAAATCCACAGCGACCAAAGCCATTAATCCACCGAGAATATAGAGCAGCCAGTAATACGCGGAGTTTTGAAAGCCGTACCAGACATCCGCCACATACTTTCGCATCTTGACTAATCGCCATATCGCAACAAGCAGATATCCAAGCATATGGCACATGCCGAGCGGGATACAGAACACTGCTGTTTGGGGAAAGCCAAGTAAAATCACGAGAAAGAAAAACCACGGAAGAAAATGTGGTGCGACCTGGAGAAAACGGGTGTTATGGCGAGTCAGAACCTTGATAAAGGTCCATATAAAGGGACCTTTGAGCCAAAGAAACGTGCAGGCAACCAAAGATAGTTTGAAAATCCCCCCCTGCACTACCTGATTTGCATAGATGTCCATTTGCGGGAAGGTCACTGCCACCAAAAATGCTGCAAACCACCTATTTAACAACCGGTTGCCTCGCTTGTCGTTTAACAACAAGAAGGCAGTCCAAAGAGTAATAGCTATTGTGCAAAGAAGGAAGATGTTGAAAACGTCGCGCATCATTGATCAGCCAAGAGTCGAATATTGATGGGCGCCATTAAAACAGCATCACCGTGGTGTAACAAGTGACGGTCAATATGTTTATACAAACCATTCGACGAGGCTACACGCAAGGAGCGAAACGACCGTCATAAAGTACCGCTACATTTAACCTTGTCATCCTCCCTCGGTTTTACCGGCATATTTGAACGAAACCTTACCACAAGATCATTCATTAAATGAGGCTTAAAGATTGTAATAATCCACCTGGCTGACATCTTTCAACCCGACCGTATTATTAATCGTTCGATAACGAACATACTTTTTACAATATTTGACTAAAAATTTCTTATTAACGGATACGAACAGCAGAGGTTAATGGGAGATAGCTATTCAATGGATACCCGGCAAACAAAAATTCACATAGGTACAAGCGGTATAGTCATTCCAGGCAATAAACAGACATTTCCCGATGCGTTTAAAAACCGAAGTCGATTGCATTATTACAGTTCACTTTTCAATAGCCTGGAAATAAATAGCTCTTTCTATAAAATTCCTTTGGCAAAAACCTTTGAAAAATGGGCTGACGATGTTTGTGACGGTTTTACCTTCACAGTTAAATGCTGGAGAGGAATAACACACGCCAGGAACCTTGATTTCGCCCAAAGTGATATTGAACTATTTATGGCTTCAATTAAAAAGTTAGGTGCGCGTTCTGGATGTATATTAATTCAGTTTCCTGCCAGCATCAGCCTCTCTTATTTAAAAAAAGTAGATGAAATCCTTGTCATCATCAACCGACAAAATAGTGGGCAACAATGGCAATTGGCCGTGGAAGTCCGACACCCTAGCTGGTATTGCGCTGTCGCATACGAAACCTTCCAAAAATACAATGCAGCCATCGTTATCCATGATATGCCTGGCTCACCAACGCCATTAGATATCCCGATACAAGACCTTATTTATATCCGCTTTCATGGGCCAATCGGTGACTATAATGGAAGTTATAACGAAGAGTATATCTACTCATATGCAGAGAAAATTGCATTTTGGTATAAAAACAAGCCATCAATCTACGTTTATTTTAATAACACTATAGGGGCAGCCTTTGAAAATGCACAACTGCTTAAACGCATACTTACATTAAGCTTGTAGGCCTTGCATAAAACCTAGGTGTCACCTGGATTATCAAAAATGCTTGTGTGTGGATAAATAAAATAACAGCTTGTGTCGCCTGAAAACATACATCGCTCATATCCAGCTTAAGAATTCCTAGGGTACTGCCCCTGTGTAACCAAGCGTACATTTTATAAACCCTTCAGCACGTAAAATAACTACACATTTGCAAGCACTAAATCACTCATCCATTAACGAAAACCTGGCTGGATTAAATTTCTCCATCAACACAACAAAGAAGGAGTTTCTATGGCTCGCTCAATCTGGAAAGGTGCGATAAGTTTTGGCTTAGTCCATATACCGGTGTCTCTGGTGTCAGCCACGTATTCAGACAATGTCGATTTTGATTGGCTTGATGATCGCACTATGGAACCTGTAGGCTATAAACGTGTTAACAAAGCTACCGGAAAAGAAGTAAGCAAAGAGCATATTGTCAAAGGAATCCAATATGAAAAAGGGAAATATATTTTGCTCAGCGAAGAGGAAATACGTTCCGCCCATCCAAAATCTACACAGACCATTGATATTTTCTCATTCATTGACAGCGCAGAGATTCCTCTTGCACATATAGATACCCCCTATTACCTGGCGCCCGATAAACGCGGCGAGAAAGTCTACGCACTGTTAAGGGACACACTTTCCCGTACCGGTAAAGTTGGATTGGCCAATGTCATTTTGCATACCAAACAGCATCTGGCTGCCGTCATGGTTATTGATGTTGCATTGGTATTGGTTTTATTGCGCTGGCCAAATGAAGTACGAAGCCTTGCAACACTGGAACTAAACAACGCTGCTACCAATGCCGAACTAAGCAAAAGTGAAAAAGAGATGGCAAAGCGCTTGGTAGAAGATATGGCTGGAAAATGGTCACCCGAAGAATACCACGATACTTTCCAGGAAAAAATTATGGCACTGGTAGATAAAAAGGTCGCTGAAGGAAAAATAGAAGATGTTGAAACTGAGGTTGGCCAGGAAACCCGTAAGAGTGCTGATGTAATAGACCTGACCGAATTGCTCAAACGCAGTTTGGGTGGAAACAAACAGCGGTCCATAACCTCAGCCAAAAAAATACAGGCAACGCCAGCAACATCTGCCAAGCCAAAGGTAAAAGCGGTAAAAGTCACCAAATCAACAGCACCCAAGGCAAATACAAAAAAAGCAGGTGAAGCAAAACCCGCAGCTGTTAAAAAAGCAACTGGAAAATAGTTATAGAATTTTGTAGGCACGCATAACCGGAATCTGGAGCGAGGTAAATATGGTCCACCCAACCAGTGAATATAACAGGAAGCGAAACTTTACTATTACCTCCGAGCCGCCTGAAGAATTGACGCGGGCCAAGCGCACGGCACATGCATTGCGCTTTGTTATACAAAAACATGATGCCCGACGTTTACATTATGATTTTCGTCTTGAACTTAATGGTACGCTAAAAAGCTGGGCGGTTCCCAAAGGTCCCAGCCTTGATCCAAAAGATAAACGCCTTGCGGTACATGTTGAAGATCACCCTATTAGCTATGCGAAATTTGAAGGCAGTATTCCACAGGGCCAATACGGTGGTGGCGATGTAATCGTCTGGGATCAAGGCGTATGGGAACCCCTTGGCGATGCCGAGGCAGGTTATAAGGCAGGGAAATTGAAATTCAGGCTTATCGGAGAAAAACTTACCGGTAACTGGACGCTTGTTAAAATGCATTTCCGTGGAAATAGTGACAAAGAACAATGGCTTTTGATGAAGGAAGACGATGAAGTAGCGCGCCCTTCAAAAGAATACGATATCGTTCAAGACCGGCCCGAAAGTGTTATTACCGGCAAACTCCTTCCTATTGATAACGTCTCCTCCACATTAACAGCTACCAAAGCGAACCATGTATCTCCAGCAACCAAAGGGCGCAGCACAATATCGTCACACAGCAAAACATTGACCCAAAAGTCGGAATTAAAAACAAAAGCCGCCCAATCTGCAATTAAAAAATTACCCACTTCAAAAAAACCTGATTCTGTTTCTATTCCTCACACTTTTTCACCGGAATTGGCGACGCTTGTAAGCGAACCGCCAGACGGCGAATGGCTCTACGAAATAAAATTTGACGGATATCGTATACTCGCCCGCGTGCTAAACGGAAAAGTGAATTTATTTACACGTAACGGAAATGATTGGACTGAACGCTTACCGCAACATGCAAGAACCATTGAAAACCTGCATTTACAAGACAGCTGGCTTGACGGTGAGGTTGTGGTATTAAATAAAGACGGAATACCGAGCTTCCAGGCACTTCAAAATGCATTTGATAGCGGTAATCCCAAGGATATTATTTTCTATCTCTTTGATGCACCTTTTTTAAATGGTTTTGACCTTCGTGATGTTCCGGTTGAAAAACGCCGCGCGGCATTGAAAAAAGTTATTCCGCACCAGAAAAAAAGTTTATTACGCTTTTCAGCTGCGTTTGATACTGACCACAGCACCATCATCGAAAGCGCTTGCTCCATGTCACTTGAAGGAGTGATTGGTAAACGTGCCGGCAGTACCTACATTTCACGGCGCAGTACTGACTGGATAAAGCTAAAGTGCCGCCTAAGACAGGAATTTGTGATCATCGGCTATACCGAACCGCAGGGCAGTCGTAGCAGATTCGGCGCTATTTTATTAGGCGTACATAAAGCACCTAATAGCTCGCAATTGATATACGCGGGCCGTGTCGGTACCGGCTTTAACCGACAACGTCTGGACGATATTTACCAGAAGATGCACGCGCTTGAGGATGACAACCCCGCTGTATCGGTGAAATTAACCGGAGCACAGGCGCGTGGGGTTCATTGGGTCAAGCCAAAACTTGTCTGTGAAGTAGAATTTGCAGAGTGGACCAACGAAGGGATTTTACGGCAGGCCGCCTTTGTTTCACTACGAACCGATAAGCCCGCCAAGGAGATTATCCGCGAGCGAGCCTTAAGATTGCAAGAAACTGCCAACAACCGGAAAAGCGCCAAAGAAGCAAAGAAAAAACCGGCCAGTAGCAGTCTTGCGGCCAAACATAACAGAACAAGTATTGCGGGCATTGGTATAAGCCATCCGGATCGTGTTATCGATATTGAAAGCGGCAGAACCAAGTTGGACTTAGCGGCATTTTACGAAAAAGTGTCGGATTTTATTTTACCGCACCTGGCAAAAAGGCCGGTGTCATTATTACGAGTGCCTAACGGCATTTCCAGCCAACAGTTTTTTCAAAAACATTCAGACAATAATGCTATACCCCACCTCACCCATCTCGATCCATCGCTTGACCCAAACCACGATAGCTTAATGGAAATAGCCGATATCGAAGGATTAATCAGTTGTGTGCAAATGAATACTATTGAACTCCACACCTGGGGTGCCACAAGTACGAATATAGAAACACCTGACCGATTTATACTTGATCTTGATCCCGACCCGGTACTTCCCTGGCGCAGCGTGATAGAAGCGACCCAGCTAACCCTCGCCGTACTTGATGAGTTAAAGCTGGCTGCCTACGTAAAAACGACCGGCGGCAAAGGTATGCATATACTGGTGCCTTTAACTCCCGATGCCGACTGGGATTCTGTAAAAGCATTTTCTAAAGCGATTTCCCACTTTATGGCCACACAAATTCCCGAGCGATTTGTCGCAAAGATGGGACCAAAGAATCGTATAGGAAAAATTTTCATTGATTACCTGCGCAACGCCCGTGGCGCAAGCACCGTTTGTGCCTATTCAGTACGGGCGCGTCCGGGACTTCCGGTGTCTGTGCCACTATCACGCACCGAATTAGATAAAATCAGCCACCCAAACGATTGGAACATAGGGAACTTATCTAAACGTCTCGATAAGCTTAAAACGCACCCTTGGGTAAATTATGATGGCAAGACCTACACCAAAAGCCAAAAAATTTCCAAGGCCATGTGGAAAAAACTGGGGGCCAGCCCACTGTCTTGAGCTGGTTTGCGCATTACACCCTATAGTATTGTCGACACAGTTTAAACCTGCTTTAACTGTTATCTTCGTGCGCAGAATCAACAGGTTTGGATTCCGGTGACCCTTGCTGCCTTAAATAAATAGAAAAGAAAACAATTGCCGCTACCGACAAAAACTCACTTTGCCAATTTTGGAATGATTCAAACCAAAACCTGGTTTCCAGAAAAGTTTGCAACAGCGTGATTGACTTCCCCTCTTCCTCATTAATATTTTTCATTGTGCCGTAGGCGTGTGCAATAAAACACAATAAAAATAACAACCCGAACATTAAACTGAGGGAGTTTTTGTATAGCGTCAGATAAATCCCACCCTTTTTTACGGGCCACGGCGCCTTTGCGTGGGCCTTGGGTTCACGATCTACTTCTTCGGCCTCTTCCAGGCTCTTGGATTCAGCTGAACCCTTTTGAAAAAGAAATACGGTAAATAAAACATATAAACCCATTTGAAGGAACTCACTTTCCCAATTTTCAAAGGTTGCCTGAATAAAATGCCCTGAATGCAAATATTGGTTAAATGAAAGATGGGACAAATGCTTTTCCTCGCGTTCCTGCCGGTTTTCCATATATCCGGTCACTGCCTGGGCAAATAGGCTCAACACCATAAAAAAGCCGAATACAATCAATAATCCATTTCGTTTAAAAAATCCGCTACGTCCGTTCATGGTATGGAACCTCCTGCACCCGTAACGAGTTTTGAATAATATCCAGGAATTGATAAAATCACATGCTTGGCAGCCTGCTTTCTCACGCTGTTTCTATCACCATAAAATTTAATCGTTTCACTGTATTGTTGAATCTCACCCTCACCTCGAACTGCAAACGCAAAACAGATGACTCCGTTCAGGTGGTCATTTGATTCCGCTGTGCCGGTTATAGCGAGAGAGATATCGGCATCACTGGTGTCCAGCGCTCCCAATGCCATCTCAAGAGCCACTTCTTCACTGGTTAACCCAAAACGTTTTATGGTTTGGTAACTGACACCTAAGCAACGATTTTTTGCCGCTTCGGTATAAACCACATAACCGATTTCAAGCACAGATCCACACCCCGGAAAATCTGCCAGCATTGAAGCTGCCATTCCGGCAGTGCAGGACTCTGCAATAGCAAGCCGCAATTTTCGTTCGCACAAAAAATTAATTATTTTTTCTACTGGATGCAATGGGTCACCTGCCAGACGTAAATTGTCGTTTAAATTACACAATATTTTTTAAAAAATAATACCTCAAACAATATTGTTAGATTGCGTGACAAGATTAATCGAATCAGTGCGGTGGCGTACGATAGGTTTAGGTTAATTTTGCTATTTTTCTATTCCTATCAAATGGATCTATTTCGCCATTTAAAGCCTGTTTCAATTAACATTTATTGGAGACATTTATGCGCGCACTCACGTACCACGGCAGTAAAGATGTGAGAGTTGATAACGTCCCCGACCCTGTCATTCAAGAACCAGACGATATTATCCTTAAAGTGACGGCAACCGCGATCTGTGGATCTGATTTACACCTCTATCGCGGAAAAATTCCACAGGTAAAAGAAGGCGATATATTTGGCCATGAATTCATGGGCATCATCGAAGAAGTTGGCAGTGGTGTTACGAAGGTTGCAAAAGGTGATCGCGTCATTATTCCCTTTGTGATTGCCTGCGGTAATTGTTTTTTTTGTGCAATGAATTTACATGCAGCATGCGAAACAACCAATACCGGTCGCGGCGCAATCCTGAATAAGAAACAAATTCCTCCCGGTGCTGCGTTGTTTGGATACAGCCATCTGTACGGCGGCTTATCCGGCGGCCAGGCAGAATATGTACGGGTACCGAAAGCAAATACCGGTCCCTTTAAAGTTCCCGATGGATTGAACGATGAAAAGGTACTTTTTCTTACCGATATTTTACCCACCGGTTTCCAGGCAGCCGTGAATGCAGAAATTACCGAGGGCAGCAGTGTCGCCATCTACGGAGCTGGCCCGGTAGGCCTTATGGCTGCTGCCAGTGCAAGATACCTCGGTGCCGAGCAAATTTTTATGGTCGACCACCATCCTTATCGATTGGATTTCGCACGCGAACAATATGATGTTATCCCCATTAATTTTGACGAGATAGATGATCCGGCGTCTGCCATTATCGAACAAACAGCGGGCTACCGCGGGGTTGATGCAGCTATAGATGCGGTAGGCTTCGAGGCCAAAGGCAGCACTATAGAAACCGTATTGACAACGCTCAAGATTGAAACCAGCAGCGGACACGCCCTGCGCCAATGCATCGCAGCCGTCAGGCGAGGCGGTGTGGTAAGTGTACCGGGCGTTTATGCAGGATTCTTACACGGTTTCTTGTTCGGCGATGCCTTTGATAAAGGGCTTACTTTCAAAATGGGCCAAACGCATGTGCATGTCTTATTGCCTCGTCTTCTGGAGCAAATAATTCTGGGGACATTGCGACCGGACATTATCATTTCCCATCGGTTATCCCTCGAAGAAGCTGCTGAGGGATACAGGATTTTTAACGAAAAAGATCAGGATTGCCGCAAGGTAATACTCCGCCCGGAAATCCAATGACTTATATTCCAGTGTCCGGCACAAACTGAACAATCCGAATACCAAACCCTTACAGCTCCTATCCAGGAATCCGATTTTAGCAGTGGAGGTACATATGACATCGCATCAGGAAAACTACGTATTAATTACAGGCGCTACCAGTGGAATCGGTTATGAGCTGGCAAAAATATTTGCTGCACATAACTACAATCTCATTATTGTTGCGCGTCCTTCTATAAAACTGTCCGCTGTCGCATCGGAACTATCGGATAGCTATGGTGTTAACGTCATTCCCTTGGCAAAAGATTTATTCCTGAAGGACAGTCCATTTGAATTGTATCAGGACATAAAAGCACAGGGCCTGCAAGTGGATATATTGGTCAACGATGCAGGCCAGGGACTCTATGGTCGTTTTGTTGATACAGATATCCACAAGGAATTGGATATTATCCAGTTAAATATTAATGCTTATGTAATCCTTACGAAATTATTTTTACGTGACATGGTAAACAACAGTTACGGAAAGATACTCAATATTGCCTCTATTGCCAGTAAAGTTCCCGGCCCTTTCCAATCGGTTTATCACGGAACCAAAGCATTTGTTCATTCTTTTACCGAAGCGATTCGCGCCGAAACTGCTGATACCGGAGTGACGATTACCTCGCTTTTACCGGGCGCGACCGATACTGACTTTTTTCACAAGGCACATATGGAAGACTCCAAGATATTGGATCATGAACTTGCTGACCCTGCGACAGTAGCAGCAGATGGGTTCAATGCATTAATGGAAGGTGATGACATGGTGATTTCCGGGCTGAAAAATAAAGCGCAAGTTGCGCTGAGCAATATCACTCCCGACAGCGCTGTAGCAAAACAGATGTTAAAACAACAGTCACCGCGCGACTCACACTGACGACAGAACAGAGAAGGTTGGATGACCGTACTTACATCCAATAAACAAAATATCCATTAAACACTATCAGACATGAATGGCACTTACTTAAGCTATTTTTCGTCACCCCCGCAGGGGATGACAATGCTCCAATAAAGTTAACCCGCACACATCGTAGAAAAAGTGCTAAGTAAGTGCCATTCCTATCAAACATCCGTTATTTATCTGTAACAGGAGATTGTTATGACACGTACCGACCAATACACAATGCAGGACCCTCGCTTTCAGTATCCATTGCCCCACGCCGAACCTGACCCATCACAACCTGAACCTGCATTGGATAAACTCTTAAAGCCGCAGGCAGACCACGGTGAAAAAACCTATCGTGGCTCACAACGGCTTGCAGGCCGTAAAGCCTTAATTACCGGAGCTGACTCAGGTATTGGTCGCGCTGTGGCTATCGCTTTTGCGCGAGAAGGTGCTGATATTGTTATTACCCACCTGCCCAGTGAAGAAGTAGATGCAACCGAAACCTTAAAGCTAATTGAAGCGGAAGGCCGTAAAGCCGTGTGTATACCCGGTGATATTAGTAACGAAAATTTTTGTAACCAACTGGTAAAGCAGGCAGCAGAGGAATTAGGTTCTATTGATATTCTGGTAAACAATGCCGGTAAGCAACAATTCGTCCAGCAATTGCAAGATGTTCCATCCGAGGAATTTCAGGAAATATTTGCAGTAAATATCTTTGGAATGTTTTGGATTACCAAAGCGGCTACACCGCATATGCCGCCAGGCTCCACTATTATCAATACAACGTCAATCCAATCTTACCAACCTTCACCCGGCCTTCTTGCCTATGCCTCAACCAAGGGTGCTATTACTGCATTTACCAAAAGCCTGGCAAAAACGCTGATAGAAAAAGGCATACGGGTCAATGCGGTTGCACCGGGCCCAATCTGGACGCCCTTACAACTGAGCGGTGGCCAATCCGACGAAAAGCTCAGGCATTTCGGTGAGAAAACACCTATTGGCCGGCCCGGCCAGCCCGCAGAAGTTGCACCGGCATTTGTTTTCCTGGCGTCGCAAGAATCCAGCTATATCACCGCTGAAGTGATCGGTGTAACTGGTGGTGAACATCTGCCCTAATCTTTATGAGTTAAGGAGTTAAATCATGGCACGAGGTGATAAAGACAAATATTCTGACAAGCAAAAACGTAAGGCAGAACATATTGAAGACAGCTATGAAAGCAAAGGTGTGTCCAAGCAGGAAGCTGAAAAACGTGCGTGGGCTACGGTAAATAAACAATCCGGTGGCGGCGAACGGGGAGGCTCCGGTTCGCACACATCAGAAAAAACAAAGCGGGCTGCACGAAAAGATTCCGCTAATAAGGCAGTCGCTACCAAGCAGGGTATGCCACGGAATAAATCGAGCAGCACAGAAACAAAAGAAAGCCTGTTAAAAAAAGCGCGAGCGAAAAATATCCCGGGCCGGTCCACCATGAGCAAGCAGCAGCTTATCAACGCATTGGCAAAAGTATGAGTAGAAATGTAGTAGACGTCTTTGTACAGGCGATAGAATTCAACAATCAGGGTTAGCAGTAAAGCCAAGGATGGTTGGTTAATCGCATAGAACAAAAGCCATCACCAGATATTTCTTTATTTCAATAATAACCTTGGCAGGCTTGCACTCAGGAAGACACTGGTCGTAAAGCGTATGATTGAAAATCTTCCCCCTGCCCTGTGAACTTCACCCCCATTGCAGCAAAACCTTATTGATTCTATGATGCGATAAATTTAACGAGCCGATTCCGCGATTTTTTGCGACACGATTCGTTAAAATATCAGATTTATTCATTCCCCAACATGGTGCAGCCTTTCCGGCGTCGCCACTAAGGCATGCTTTATGACGATAACAATTAATGGCGGAGCCTTTCCGGCGGGACGTGTTTTTTATTTATCCAGAAACGTTTCTGCTGCTCTCGCATTTTTTATTGCCGCCTACACGCATGCCGATGCGATCGGGCATAAAATGCTTGCCGATCTCTCGTTGGAAGAACTTGCAGCACTTCCGGTCATATCCGTTTCCAAATCTGCCAAACCTGTTTCTGAAGCAAGCGCCTCGGTGTTTGTCATTACCGGCGAGGATATACGCTATGCAGGCTCAGCCTCGCTCCCCGAGGCATTGCGTTTAGCGCCAAACCTTCAGGTAGCCCGGCTTGATGCCCGCAACTATGCAATTACCTCGCGCGGCTTTAATAATCCATTTGAAAATAAATTACTGGTAATGATTGACGGCCGTACCGTGTACTCACCGCTTTTTTCCGGTGTCTACTGGGATGCACAAGACGTGGTCCTGGAAGACCTTCAGCGGATTGAAGTCGTAAGCGGTGCAGGCGGGACAATGTGGGGAGCAAATGCAGTTAACGGCGTGGTTAATATTGTGAGCCGCTCCTCTGCCGACACCCAAGGTGAATTGCTCTCTATCGGGACGAGTGCTGACGAACAATATGCCAGTGCGCGCTATGGCGGCAAATTAAACGGCGACAACAACGGCTACTACAGGGTTTACGTCAAGCACCTTCAAAATGACGACACCTACGCAGAGAACGGTATCTCAACCCAAACGGGATTCAAGCGGACGCAGGCCGGTTTTCGTATGGATTGGGATGCAGCTGGCGATAAGTTTACCCTTCAAGGCGATGCTTATTCCGGCCGGTTGCACCAAGCCGGCACAGACGATATAGATATCTCCGGAGCCAATATCCTGGCCCGGGGCGGCTGGCAAGTATCCGCTGACTCCAAATTATCTGTACAAGCGTATGTTGATCATACCGAACGCGACCAGCCTTTGGCGTTTGCGCAAAAAATGAATACCTTCGATATTGAATTACAACACGAGTTGGCCTTTGGCGCCCGGCAGAATATCGTTTGGGGCGCAGGTTACAGATACATTACCGACCGGATTAACAATGACATAAGCTTTGCGTTCCTGCCCGCTGACGTAGACATGTCATGGAAAAATATTTTCATACAAGATGAAATTTCCGTAGCAGACAAAGTGAAACTCACTGTCGGCAGCAAATGGGAAGACAATCCTTATACCGGGCTGGAAGCCATGCCGGGGCTGAAATTAGGTTGGGAACCTGACTCAACCAAGTTGGTGTGGGCAAGCCTGTCGCGCGCGGTGCGTTCGCCGTCGCGTATTGACCGCGACTTATACGCCCCGGTAAATCCCGAAATAATCAATAATGTGCCCCAATACACTGTAGGTGGAGGCCCCGATTTCGTATCTGAAATCGCAAAGGTGTTTGAAGTAGGCTATCGCAGCCAACCCGTAGCGCGCGTATCCTGGTCGATAACCGCTTTTTACAGCGAATACGACAAGCTGCGCACACTTGAATTGAATCCCAAGTCATCCGGTGTTGTTTTTAAAAATATGGCGGAGGCTGACACCTACGGCGTTGAAATGTGGGGTGCCTGGCAAGTATTTTCTGACTGGCGCCTGCAGGGAGGCCTCGCTGTCCAGAACGTTGATGTCAGGCTGAAACCAGGCAGCATGGATTTTTCCGATGCCACCGGTCTGGCCAATGGCGACCCGGATTATTTCTGGATGTTGCGCTCATCCTATGATGTTTCCGCCCAGATAGAACTCAACTCAATGATTCGTTATGTCGATGAGGTAAAGGGTTTTAAACTTCCATCCTATACCGCCCTGGACGTTAATATTTCCTGGGCACCCATACCACAGCTTGAACTTTCCCTGGTGGGACAAAATTTATTGAATGGTGACCATGCCGAATTCGGTTCAGCACCTTTTCGTAGCGAATTTGGGCGTGCGATTTTTGCAAAACTCGTTTGGGGGCTGTAAAACTTGCGAGTATTCAGAGCATATCCGTATAAGTCGGCTATAGGTTTTGGTCGAAAAAAAACCTTAATCCAGGAAGCGACTTGGCTGACCTTGCTTGCGTGTCTATTTTTAAGCATTGGCCTTTCAAAGGCACATGCCCAACAACCGCTGATGGATTACCAGGTCAAGGCTGCTATGATCTACAAATTCCTGGGCTATAGCAGTTGGCCGGAAAATCGCTTCAGCGATACCCACTCCCCGTACCGAATCTGGATCATAGGCTCCGACAATATTAAAAAAGAGCTGCAAGAAATTGTTACGCAGCGGTTGATTAACAACCGCCCTATTGAAGTTTATTCTGCCTTGACGGCTGATGCAGTTGGCGATGCCCATATCGTTTTTGTGGCAAGCAATATGGAACAACAGCTACCCAAACTAGCTGTATTCGCTGAACAAAACTCCTTTATGATCATTACTGAGCACGAACAGGGGCTGACCACTGGCAGCACAATTAACTTACGTTTTGTAAATCAAAGAATCGGTTTTGATATTTCACTCACCAACGCACAAAACTGTGGAATAGTCCTTAGCTCCAGGCTGCTTGCAATTGCCACCTCCGTTAATGAAGAGCGCCGTCAATGAGCAACCCGGTCAGCCAGTCTATTTCAAACAAGTTAATGCTCGTCATAATGGCGACAACATTTATTGCCCTTTTCGCCTATGCCGGGACAATGCTGGCGTATGATTTACGCACCTATCACAAGACCCTGGTAAAAGATTTAGCGACGCAAGCCAATATCATTGCAGAAATCAGTGCGCCTGCTCTTGAATTTAATGACCCCATTACCGCTACTGAAAACCTGGAAGTCCTGCGCACCCGACCATCAATTTTACGGGCCGCCATCTTCACTCCCGACGGTAAACATTTTGCCGAATATGCCATCGCCGCTGAGAAACAGAAGCAATGGCCCAGCCTCTCAGAGCACCTGGACGCTTATCGCATCGAAGGCAACCGTATCAACGCCTGGCAGCCAATCATAAGGAATGGTGAAAAACTGGGCGTTGTTTACATCAATGCAAATTATGAAGCCCATGAACGCCTGGCCAATTATGCGATCATTCTCGCATGGGTAATGTGCGGCAGCCTGGGGCTGGCGTTATTGGTGGCAATGTGGTTGCGCGGTGCGGTAACCAAACCCATCTTTGCGGTGACGAGCGTTGCACGCGAGGTAATGCAAACGCGAGATTTTGCGTTGCGTGCAGAAAAATTTACCGAAGACGAAATCGGTGTGCTTGCCGACGCCTTTAATGACATGTTAAGCGAGGTTGAGCGGCGCGCTGGAGCACTTGAAAAATCCAACGAATCCCTGGAGCGTGAGATGACCGAGCGTAACGCTGCCGAGGCAGCCTTGCGCCTCGCCGATGTGCGTAAGGATGAGTTCCTCGCCACGCTTGCCCATGAATTGCGTAATCCTCTCGCACCGCTCAGTAACAGCCTGGAAATTTTACGAATGGTAAAAGACAGGCCAGATATCACTGAAAATGCACACACAATCATGGAGCGCCAGTTACAGCAAATGGTAAGGCTGGTCGATGACCTGCTGGATGTATCGCGAATTAACACCGGCAAATTAACCATTTCCAAAACGCGCGTTTCTATACAGTCCGTGATTAAGGATGCAGTTGAATCCAGCGGTCCGTTTATTGAATCTTGCGGCCACCGGCTTTCAATTAATTTGCCGCCGCAAGCAATATTTGTTGACGCCGATCCCCTTCGCCTGGCCCAGGTGTTTGCCAATATTCTGAATAATGCCGCCAAATACACTGACCGTGGCGGAGAGATTAAGATTGAAACGCAAATTGAAGGCAACGAAGTAATTGTGAATATCAGCGATAACGGAATTGGTATTGCGCCCAGTATGTTGAACAATATTTTCAACATGTTCACCCAGGTTGACCAATCACTCGAGCGTACCCATGCAGGCTTGGGCGTTGGCCTGGCATTGGCAAAACACTTGGTTGAGCTGCACGGTTACCAACTTGAGGCGGTCAGTGGGGGGATCGGCAAAGGCAGTACCTTCAGGGTGCGCCTTGCAATAACCTCACAAGCACAGCAAAACACCAGCAGTAAGTTGGAGATGGCCGGCCAGGATGCTCCCACCCGGATACTCCTTGTGGATGACAATGTTGATTATGTCACCACTATGGCAGCCCTATTGGAGTCCATAGGACACGATGTCCGTATCGCTCACGATGGCTTTAAAGCACTGGAAATTGTGCGCGAATTTTCACCCAAGATTGCTTTCCTGGATATAGGAATGCCGGGTATGAGTGGTTATGATCTAGCACAGCGCTTGCGGCAAATACCTGACATAGCAAACATTATTCTGGTCGCCATCACCGGCTGGGGACAGGAAAGGGATATACAGCTATCTCGCGATGCCGGTTTCAATCACCACCTGGTAAAACCGGTAAGCCTGGAACAACTTGTTAAGTTAATCGACGAATAGCCATCATGGAAGTTCGGGCACGTGCGGATAATGAACGCGCATTCAGTTTTATCTCACATTGGTTTTCCGCCAGCCCCCTGCGCGCAAGGGTGGCTGAGTGTGACGGAAAAAATTAACGGAAATCCGCTATAAAACCGCCCTCAATGCCGAGGAGCCCAGCGCCTTTATCTCAGGTGATGTTCTTGCGCCAGATACGGTCTGTACGCCAGGCTGCAAAACCGGTTCGGTCAGGTGTAACGCCACCAATATTCGAGGCGATTGCATCGTTGGTATTGGAGAAACCCCAAATAAGATAACCACCCCGGTCGTGCTGGATTTGTTGGAGTTCCGCCACCAGTTCACGACGCTTGGAAATATCCGCTTGCGACAGGGTGTGCAACACTAATTCCGAAAAACGCTTGTCATAAAATTGCGTGCGATTAGCCGAAGAGCGCGGTCCATCCGTAAGTTGCAAGGTATAGATGAGCGGGCGCGAGACACCGCTGGCGGTACTGAAAGGCCAGTTATTGCGATTGGGGCCAGACAGGATCGAACCATCCACAAGTTTCAACTTGATATTGACACCCACTTGCCGCGCCTGCTCCGCGAGCACCAGGCCAGCGGTGCCGGTCAGGCCCGCAGTAGTTGTCAGCTCTACTTCCAATCCATCACCGTAACCCGCCTCCTGCAATAAGCGCCGCGCTTCAGCCAGGTCTTGCTTGCGCTGCGGTATTTGCCGGTTGTAGGTCGGATCACTCGGCGCGTAGAGATCATTGCCCACCCGACCATAGCCTTGCAGTACCCGTTCCACCAGCTCCTCGCGGTTGGCCAGCAGGCGAAATGCCTTGCGCACCCGCACATCATCGAAAGGTGGCTGTTTCAGGTTCATGGTAAAGGATTGCCAGGCATCGGTTTCTGACGAAACCAGCTCGAGCCGGGGATTCGATCTCACCGCAGGCAAGAGTTCGGGCGCCAGGTTCGGTGCTATATCAATCTGCCCCGCCTGCAATGCCATCAGGCGGCTGAGTTGATCGTTAAAGTCGAGGATCTCGACCTCATCAAAATAAGGTTGTCCGGGCTTATAGTAGTTTTCAAAACGGGTGAACAGCGAGCGCTGCCCCGGCCGGAAATTCTTGAGTTTGTAAGGCCCGGCACCTACCGGATTGGTGATCGGGTCATAATCGGTGGGCACTATGCCGCCCCAGCTTATCCATAACTCCGGCAAAGCCACTCGCCCGGAGAGGAAAGGAATCCTCACCGTGCGCTCATCCAGCTTCTTGATATTGGCTTTGTCCAAATCGTACAGCTGCGCACCGCCCGGTGCCGCCAATTCGGGGCTGGTCAGGCGCAAGAGGGAGAAAATCACATCGTCAGCAGAAATGGTTTTACCGTGGTGGAATTCCAGGCCCGGTTTCAGGCGGATAATCCACTCAGTACCGTCGTGGTTGAGTTCTGTTGATTCTGCCAGAGCCAGCTCGGGCCTGGCATCCAGCCCCCATTCCCAGAGCTTGCTGTACAGCACCCAGCCGCGAAAACTTCCTGTGCCCAAAGGCCGGTGGGCATCCAGGTCACCTACCTGGGTTCCTTCCATGATGCCCAGGCGAACCCTGCCACCGCGCTTTGGCCCGGTATCGGCACCCGCGCCCTGCACTTTGTTGTCACTACCGGACTGGCCGCATCCTGCCAGCAGACCTGCGCCACCCAGCAACACACTACCGCCGGCCACTGACAAAAAATCGCGGCGCGACAAAGGTTGAGGCGGATTTTTGCTGTTATCGGATGACATCAGGCTCACCGGCTCAGGCTGTCGCGGCAATCGGCGTCGGTACCACAATACGGTTGCGCCTGGTCTTGTTCAGAATCGGTACTTCAAAGCCGTGATCCAAATCCAGCAGCGGGAATACCAGGTCGGCAAAGCGATGCGCTTCCTCGATTAACGGCCAGCCGGATAGGATAAAGGCGTGGGTTCCATGCTCATTAAATTCGCGAATCCGCGCTGCCACATTCTCCGCACTGCCTACCAGTGTAGTGCCTGCGCCCGGGCCGAGGATGTTGAAGCCGTGCAACGCAGGCCCCGTCCAAATATTGGGATAGATTTCAAAATCTTTTGCGGGCGGCAAACGGCCCGCTTTAATGGTATCGATATTTTTCTGGATCTGTGGATCGGGGCTGCGATAGCTGTCGATGGTCTCACCCGGCGGCAACTGGCGCTTGATATTCTGGATACCGTATTCCACCGGGGTGTTATCCACCAGGTATTGCGCGTATTCCCAGGCCTCTTCCTCGGTCTCACGCACAATCACTTGCAGGCGTGTGCCGTTAAATTGGAAAGAGCGGCCGATCTTCGCGGCTTCGGCCTCTACCCGCTTGAATTTTTCGCCCAGCAATTGGGGCGTATTGGCAAAACTCAGGTAGACGTCGAGCAACTTCACCGAGTGAGCCACTCCTGCGGGCGATGTTCCCGCGCCCCACAACGGCGGCAATTGTACGTTTTCCTGTTTCGGTGCGCGGCGGCCAGGCAGTGATGGACGCGGCGCAAGTTTGATGTACTTGCCATCATAGCCCTCTGACAAACCACCGAAACCGCCTGTATCCAAATAGACCTTACGGAACACCTCCCAATATTCAAGGCTGTATTCGTAGCGCTCGTCATGTTCAAAGTTAACGCCGACCGAGGCCATGCCTGCATCATTGCCATTCACTGCGTTAAACAGCAGGCGGTTATTGGAGAAGCGATTGAGTGCCCTGGCATAGTTGGCGAGAATGGCGGGCTGCACTTCACCGGGATGCTGGGCCACCAGGAACTTCATGCGTTCTGTCACTGAAAAAGTCGCCGCTGCCACATGCAGAGTGGGCCCCGCCAGCAGTGCACCGTAGTAACCCAACTTGTCGATGGACGCCGCCAACTGCTGGAGGTGTTTGAAATCTGTATCCCAACGTCCCGCCTCGGTCCAGGGAATAGTTCCATCGGGTTCAGTCAGATACCACATAATTTTTACAGACATAACATAGCCTCGGCAGTTGAAAATAGGTGAACCAGGCATCAAGCCCATCCGCACTTTCCTTACTTTAATTTCCTTACTTTCTTTAATTTCCTTACTTTAAATTCCTTCGTTTCCTTTTTAGCAGGAGCTGTGCCAAATATTGTCCCGTTCAAGACAATAAAAAACTTATTTATAATCAACAGGATAAAAAATTCGCCTTATCGGCTCACCACAACAGCCAGCCATAAATCAACACTTGCAATTACCAGCTGTTTAATAACCAGCAGAATTGAAGTAAGAATTCAGGCAGATAAATGCAGCGAATCATTCACAACTATGTGCGTAATACAGTTTTCACGATACCGCTTTCGATCACCCTATCCTCAAGCAATATAAATCCCTTTCCCATCCGGCATCGTGCACACCAGGCCATGAATAAAAACAATGCGACCGACAAACTGCCAGACCATCACCATCGTCCTACACGCCATGCATTAACTAATGCATACGCAATAATTCTGCACCTGCATTTTTAATTATGTTTAGGTTTGAAATAACTCCCACGGCACAACTCCACAAAGAATTTAGCAAACAAACAAAAACCATTAGACCGGTTTTTGCTGGTAGTTAATTTCTTAAAAATTGAGGGTGATCATCCCATAGCTTTAAACATAAAACCAAATTACTACAGCAATAAAATTTAAAATGTCTGAAATTTAACACCGTGATGACTTTACAACATTCTTTTAAATCCAGAAAAAATTTTAACTTTAGTTAAAAACGCATAAAAAATAAAAACTGCACCATAACCAACAAAAAAAGTAAGTTATCTATCATCAAATATTTTTCATGTTGATTTTTTAACATGAAATCCAATGGCATAGATAATGCTAAACCTAGACGCCATCTGCATAGAAGCAGATCCAAAACCTTTAATAAAAACCACTATTACGCGATAGGAAAAACTATGTCACCTTTTAAAAAAATACACTTTACTACCGCACTCGCGGTATTTTTTTTAACATGTATATCATCAACTTATGCAGCACCCGCTGAAAAAATAAAACTGATTAAAGCGGCTTATTTGCTTGATGTTAAAACCGGAAAATTAATTCAGAACCCACAAGTTTTAATTGAAGGCGAACGAATCAAGGCGATAGGTAACGCAATAACCATACCCGACAATGCCGAGATTATTGATCTGGGCGAACACATTTTATTACCCGGTTTAATTGATGCGCATGTACATATCACAGGCGGCGGGGCGGCACTGGGCACTAACCCCGGCACCGCTCGTATTGCCCTGCGCAGCGCGCATAACGCCAAAATTACTTTAGACAAGGGCTTTACCACAGTGCGTAGTATGGGCGGTGCGGCCTATGCGGGTATTGCCCTGCGCGATGCCATTAATGCCGGTGATGTGGCAGGCCCACGTATTTACGATGCCGGTGCAATTCTGTCGGTAACCGGAGGCCATTGCAGCGGGCCGCGCTCAGCACCGGATACGATTGTTGAAGGCCGCAATGTTGCGAACAGCCCGGATGAATTCCGCCAAAAAGTGCGCGAGGTTTCCAAATACGGCGCCGACTTTGTGAAGATCTGTATTACCGGCGGATTTGTCAGCGGCTCCGATGCCACCATTACCCAATTTACGGAAGAAGAAGTTCGCACGGTCATTGCAACGGCGCATAGCCTGGGTAAAAAAGTGGCTGTGCATGCGCACGCTACCGAGGGCGTAAAACTGGCGTTGCGCGCAGGTGCAGATTCTATTGAGCACGGATCGTTGATTGACGATGAAGGCATCAATCTGTTCAAAAAAAATCGCCATTCAGTCCTGGTGCCGACGCTCTCTGTTTACGGCACTGCACTGCAACGTGCCGAAGCTGCCGGCACAACACCTGCAACACATAAAAAACTTACTTATGTGCTGAACGTGTACCAACAAAATATTGCTAAAGCCGTCAAGGCCGGTGTTCCGATTGTGTACGGTACCGATGGCCCTCCAGGCAACAACAGCACTGAGTTCGCCCTGTTGGTCGGGGTAGGCCTCAGCCCGTTGCAAGCTATCCAGGCTGCCACTGTCAACGCTGCGAATCTGCTCGATGCCAATGACGACATAGGTGCAATTGAAGTTGGCAAATATGCCGATCTTATCGCGGTAAAACAAAATCCACTCAGCGATATCAAAACCCTGGAGAACATTCCCTGGGTATTAAAAGGCGGTGTTATTTACAAAGATGAGCGCTCACCGGCAACAGCAACTCCAGCGCAATAATCATTCGCTGATGTTTTTTCCAACATCAGATTACCGATTTTTAATTCCGGAACAGGGACACTATGTCATGAACGTTTTACACAAGCCCGTTGTGCAGGCGGCCACAACCATACTGATGCTAAGCCTTGCACTCAATGTAAATGCCGAAGCCACAGAAACCAAAACAGATGCGCAACCTTACGAGGTTTTTGTTACTGCGCTTAAGCGCGAATCCAATGTGCAAAATACTGCTGCCAGTATTACCGCCATCGGCGAAGACAATTTGAGCAATGCCAATATTATTGAAGCCAATGATCTGGTGAAAAGTGTACCCAGTCTTGTTATCACTGATGCCGGCCCGGGGCAGAGACGTTTTACCTTGCGCGGTATACGCAGCCCCGGTGAATCCCAGGTCGGTGTTTATTACGATGAAACGCCCGTTGCGGGTCCACCGGGTACAACCAGCGACCCGGGCGGCAGCCAATCGGATTTCAAATTATTTGATCAGGAGCGCATTGAAGTCTTGCGCGGTCCGCAAGGCACGCTTTATGGCGCGGGCTCAGTGGGCGGCACTATCCGCCTGATCAACCAAAAACCCGAGTTTGGATACGGTGGCAAAATCAGTGTGACGGGCACCAGTACCGAAAACGGCGGCAATGGTTATCAACTCAATACCGCTGTTAACCTGCCGCTGGTTGATGATCAACTGGCGACCCGAATTGTTTACTACCAAAACAACAGTGATGGCTGGATCGATAACCCGGGGCTTGGACTCACATCTGTCAACAAAGAAGATACCAAAGGCGGACGTGTACTCCTGCGCTACCTGCCCACACAAACCTTGACCATTGATGGCGCTTTCCATTGGCAGAATACCGAAGGTGCCGCGAGCCGCTGGACGCCGGATGCGGGAAAATACAATTCGGTTGATAAATCCCAGCTGCCCTTTGAGGATAAGCTTCGCCTCTACAGCCTGACAGCCGTCAATGAGTTCGACACAGTGACGCTGACGTTAAACACGGCCTATCAGGATCGCGACTTGCTGGTAACACGCGACCCCAGCTATTTGTTTGCAACCTTCAGGAATTCCACCAGCACTTGCAGTACCCGTTACAGCGCCGGTGTATGTGCAACGCCGGCTGGTATAGCGACCTTTAACCAATACGTTGACAGTTTGCTGCCCGCTATTTACTACCAGCCGCAATCGGTAACCAACTGGACCAGCGAAATCCGTTTGCAATCGTCTACTGACTCGGCATTGCAGTGGACACTGGGCGGTTATTACGAGGATCGCGATGCAAAGGTGTTGTCTGAGGCGCAACGTACCTCGCCAATAGATGGCAGCCTGGTTCCGGATACCATTCCCGCACTGCAACGCCATGTGGTGGATTACCTTAAACAGAAAGCACTTTTCGGCGAAGTCAGTTATGAGCTGTGGGATGGCTTAATTCTTACCGGCGGGCTGCGCTATTACGAATACGAGAAAACAGTGGGTGGCGATACGACTATAGGCCTGGATGTATTGCGTGCAGCAGTCACACCCTTCACCTTGTTTAACAGCAGCCATTCCGGCGAACTCTATAAGGTAAACCTGAGTTATCAGGCCACCGATACGCTTTTACTCTATACCCAGGCGGCCTCCGGCTATAGGCCCGGCGGCGTTAACCAGGTAATCGGCCTTGCCACTTCCCTGCCCTATTCACCCGACAAGCTATGGACTTATGAAGCCGGTGTTAAATCCAGCTTTTGGGACCGCAGACTTGTACTTAATCTCTCAGCGTATCGCAGCGAGTGGGATGATATGCAGGTGAGCCTGAGCGGCGTAGGTTATACCTACCTGGGCAACGCGGGCGCGGCCATCACTGAAGGGGTTGAGCTGGAAACCATAGTGCGCCCGATTGATGGACTGGAAATTTCTGCCAATGTAACAAGAAGTAATGCGGAATTAACGGAAGACCAGATCCAGGCCGGCGTAAACCCCACGGCATCCACTGCACTGGCCGGCGACCGTATTCCCTTTATTCCGAAGAAGTCAGCCAGCCTGGCAGCGCAATACCAATGGAATATCGGTAACTGGCAAGCGCTGGTGCGTATTGATGGGAGCTATGTCGGCGAATCCTATTCCGGCTTCCGCCCCACGAATGTCGGTTATCGCAAGATGGGTGATTACACACTCGTAGGTGCCCGTGCAGGTATCCAGAATGATCGCTGGGGGATTTACCTGTTCGCAAACAATCTCACCAATACCATTGCCAAAACATCCTCCGGCAATGTGTTAGGCGGCTCCATCGAAACAATTACCAGTGCACCGCCAAGAACAGTCGGCATCAATCTGAACGCCAAATTTTAAAAACTGTTTACCGCAGGAGGCAATGCGCGCTCCTGCGAATTTTGTTTTCTTTGATTTTCTCTAGCACCAACAGCATTTACTTATGCATTTTCTCTACAACTTGTGCAGATTAACTTTATTGGGAATCGCCATCCCCACCGGGAATAACGACTAAAAGCATGTAGGAGACAGAACAATGCAGGACGACCCCAGGGATGGAGGAGGTAGAATTTCATCGGGAATGAAATCGAGCAATTGCCGACGACTCCCTTTTGTATGAATTTATCCTAATAAGCTTTAAGTAAGTACATTCTTCTCCAGCCTGGACGCTCTTTCTTTAGCCTGGAATTTTTTAAATAATTTTCAGGCAGATAAGCTCGGCGAATCATTTACCAGCATGCGCGTATAGGCAGCCGTCGGTTGATCCAATACAGATTCGACAGTGCCGCTCTCCACAAGCTTACCCTCGCGCAGTACCACTACCCGGTCGGCAATCGCACGCACCACACCCAGATCATGGGTGACAAACAGAATCGACAGACCATCGTCCTGCAAACCGCGCAGCAATTGGAGAATGGTTGCCTGTACCGACACGTCCAGTGACGAAGTGATCTCGTCGCAAATCAACAGGCTGGGTTCACAGACCAGGGCACGCGCAATGGCCACACGCTGGCGCTCACCACCCGACAATTCACGCGGCCAGGCATCGGCAAGTTGTGGCTGCAAGGTCACGCGATCAAGCGCCCGGAGAACCCGGCGCTGCGCTTCCTGCTCGCTGATATCCGGAAAGAAATGGTCGAGCATGGTACGCAATGACTGCTGCACAGTTTTGCGCGGATTAAGCGCGCGATAAGGATTCTGGAACACATACTGGATCTGGCGCCTAACCTCGTTGAGGCGAGCCCGCGCACGTAACGGCAGCGGCTCACCATCGTAAAACACTTCGCCGTCGGCATGCTCACCAAGGCCGGCCAGCGCACGTACCAATGTGGTTTTACCCGAGCCGGATTCACCTACCAACGCCAGGCATTCGCCGCGCCCCAGTTGAAAAGCCACATCGAATAACACTTGCTTTGAACCGTAAGCTGCGTCTACGCCTTTTGACTCCAGCAAAGGAGTTCCCTGGTCAGTTACATTGACTGGGGTACGCAGTTCAATCGCCAGCACCGGCTCAGTCTCCGGTACCGGGTGAAAGCAGGCCACCCTATGCAACGGCGCCAAATTGAACGGCTGTGGCGATGACTGAGCGCAATCATGCTGTCGGCGCGGGCAACGCGGGGCAAAGGCACAACCGCCGGGACGGGTACCCGGTGCAGGCGCTTGGCCGGGAATAGGTTGCAATACCCGGCGCTGGGCAACATCGGGAATTGCGGCTAACAGGCCACGGCTGTAGGGATGGGCCGGATGTGCAAACAATGTCTCACGCGATGCTACTTCGGCAACCCGGCCGGCATACAGCACTATTACGCGATCCACCAGATGCCGTACTACCGCAAGGTCGTGGGATACATAGACGGCCGCCACCCCATATTGGCTGCACAAACGGCGGATAGTGGCGAGGATACGCGCCTGGGTAGTAACGTCCAACGCCGTGGTCGGCTCATCCAGCACGATTAAACTGGGGCTGAGCAGAAACGCCAGTGCCAGTAGAATTCGCTGCTGCTGACCACCGGAAAGCTGGTGGGGAAAACGTTGCAAAAACTCCAGGTCCACCGGCAGGCCGACATCTCTCAGCATTGCCAATACCCTGCGCTGGCGCGCGAGCTGGTTAAGTTCCGGCTCGTGCACGACCAGCACTTCATAGAGTTGCTCGCCGATACGCAATACCGGATTGAGTGCAGTGGCAGGATCCTGCGCAACATAACTGATGCGTTTGCCGCGCCATGTGCGCAGCTCATCGCTGTTCAGACTGAGGATATCCACACCATCAACCCTGATGCTGCCGCCCGCAATACGCGCGCCTGAACGGGCATGCCCCAGGAGGGCAGATGCAATAGTGGTTTTGCCGGAGCCGGATTCGCCCACCAAGCCGAGGATTTCCCCGGCAGCTAAAGAGAAAGAAATGTCCGCTACTATGTCGTGCCCGGAGTCCTTCAACTCAATGCGCAGGTTTTCCACCTGCAACAGCGCTTGCTCCCGGGCGATTAAATTAAGTGCAGGATTCATTTATTTTTCCTCAATCCGCGCGGTCACCCGCCCTACCCCTTCAGCCAGGAGATTGGTACCCAGCGCGAACAGCACCAGCATCAGCATGGGTACAAACAGTGCCCAGGGTTGAATCTGCAAGCCGGGGCGGTTTTCATTGATCATCAAGCCCCAATCGGCGGCCGGCGGCGCAATGCCGTAACCCAGGAAAGCCAGCCCTGACAGCACCCCCACCGCCCAGGACAGCATAGTTCCCAGATGCACTAATAACGGAGTAAGAATATTCGGCAACACCTCCCGCAGGAGCACCTGCCGGCGCGGAATACCGGCCATCTCGCAGGCCTCTACAAACTCCTGGTTGACCACCCCTATAGTAAGCCCACGCACCAGGCGGATAACGCCGGGCACAAAGGCCACCGCTGCTGTCAGTACGATTAACCATGGCTGGCGACCGAGCATGGAAACCACCAGCAGAATGAGGATAAGGTTGGGGAATGCATGGAAGACGTCTGTCCACCACACGATAAATTGGTCCAGCCAACCGCGCGAATAACCCGCGGCCATACCTAGGATTGCGCCCAGCGCAAGTGCGATGATGGACACTGTCAGCGACATCCATACCACCGACCAACCGCCCGACAATACGCGCGACAGCATATCGTGGCCGATATAGTCATAGCCTAGCGGTGCGCCGGGCGCCGGGCCACCGTATACCGGGCCCACCAGGTTCGAGTGCAGGTGAGGAGAAAAAAAGGGGCCGAACAAAGCCAGCGCCACTACTGTAAGCGTAATAAATAACCCCACTCGCACCTGACGCTCGGCGAGTGCGCGACGCAAGCCGGGGAAACGCACCGGACGGGTGACAGGCGTTTTGGTATTTACCGGTTTACTCATACTTTTTGTCTCCCCTGAGCGCCGGTGCGCGGGCTTAGGCGCAGCAATTTACGGAATTCATTCCAGGTACTCTGGCGGCGCTTGCGCAAGCCGCGATTGATCAATTGCGGCCGATGGGCAGTGCGCAGGCGCGGTGTCAGCAGCACTACCAGCAAGTCAGCGGTCAGGTTGATTACCACTACACCGGCGGTGGCTATCAATACCACCGCCTGGATCATCGGCAGGTCGCGCACCTCCACTGCCGAGTTCAATGCGCTGCCGATACCGGGATAGGTGAACACTACCTCCACCAGGACGGCACCGCCGAACAGCATATTGAGCATCATGGCGATGGCGTAGACCGCCGGAATCAACGCATTGGGCAAGGCATGGCGCCACAGAATCCGCGACTCGGGAAGACCGCGCAGCCTGGCCTGGGTAACGTACTCGCTTTCCAGAACCTCAATCATTGAAGTACGCACCAGCCGTACCAGGTAAGGCAAGCTGTTCAGGACCAATGCCAGGGTCGGCAGTATCAGGAAATGCGTCTGGCGATAGATGGGTACATCAGGGTCGATCAGGGATACGGCAGGAAGTATCTGGAAAATTCCCGTCGCAAAAATCATGATCAGGATAATGCCGATCACAAACCCCGGCACCGCCTTGAACACGATCAGTGACACCAGGGAGACGCGATCCAGCGAGCTGTCGCGCCGCAACGCGAGCAAGATTCCAAGCGAAAGGGCTATGGGAACTGTGGAGACTATAACTGTCACCAGTATGACCATTGAATAGCCCATACGGGTGGCAATCATTTCAGTCACAGGTATATTGGAGTCCAGTGACACACCGAAATCACCGCGTACCGTCTTGCCAAGCCAGGTCAGGTACTGTTCGGTAATCGGACGATCCAGGCCCAACTGCCGCTGCAATGTGTGGATACTTTCTTCCGGCGCATCCGCACCGAGAATCACCCGCGCGGGATCGGAAGGCAGCGCCTGGGTGGCGAAAAATACGATTGCAGATAACACCAGCACAGTCGCCGTGCCGGATGTAAGGCGAAACAGCAGCCAGGGCAACCAGGGCGGTGCCGTCCATTTAAGCCTGGAACCGGTTGTTTGCGGGAGTGGCGCATCGTCCTGCGCGTCAATTAAATCTGCATCGGATTGAAACGGCTCTTCACCGGCAGAAGCCGTGCGATATTGAGACGATGCCGAGCTCTCGGCTTGGGATGAGGATGACACACTCGCGTTTATTCCGCTGTCGATCACCGCGGCATTGTCAATTGCTGCAACCTTATCCAGTAACGCATCACGGCTATCGCGCAGCTCGCTATCTCGCGCAGTATTGTCGCGAATAATAGATGTCACGCTCATGTTGTGGCTCCTTCTCTTATCCACATCCTGGCCAAATCCACACGTAAAGAATTTGTATTGCCCGCACTACAGCACAGCCTATGCCATAAAATTTATGTAATTAATTTTCAAATAGTTGCGTATAAAACCAGCGAAAAATCACATTCAAAATCACGCAATAACTACGGCTGTTCTGTTGTTATCGGCGAAGCATTGCGCAAAAACTAACAGCTGCCACCTACAAAATATAAAGCTGAACTCAGTGATCCAGGCTGGTGTTATCCAACAAGTGTTGAGTGTATTTCTATGCATCTTCCTCAGTTGCACGCCCAGTGATGTGCAATTAGCTCCAAAATGCAGATTCCCCCAGTTGGAAATGGGTACCTTCTATTAGCCTTCAGCCAAAACCGAGATTGCTGCAAAACCTACAGATTATTAACCAGCAGCCCATGGTTCTGGATGATTCGAAACATTTATTGATGACGGCCTGCTGCCTTCACAGCAGACGCGCTTGGCTTGTTGTATAAAATTTTCACAACTAACTGAAATGGAAAGGTTTTTTTATAAACACTGCAATGGCATGGAGGTTGCTCCCACCATAATTCATCACCGCTATCAATCACTACATAGGGAGTATCGCTATGCCTGTTGAATTTGTTGGGGGTTTGTTCCCTCGCAACCAGCTCGCCCCACGCCAGGGGTATGGTGTCGGGCTGGATCTTGAATACCTGCGCGACCTTGCGCGAGCCCACGAGCATGCAGGCTTTGATCGCGTGCTAATTGCCAATGGCGGTGGCGATCCGGCTTATCTCGCAAACTATGCCGCATCCGTTACCGAGCGATTGGGCTTTATGATTGCTCATCGACCTTCGCTGACTGCACCGACTATCGCCGCCCGTGCCTATGCAACGCTCGACCACACTACCGGTGGGCGTATTCGTCTGCACGCTATTACCGGCCACGCTGCCGAACCCGAACATGGCGAAACCCTGGATGACAAGGCTCAGCGTTATGAGCGTACCGGCGAATACCTGGATATCATCCGTCGCCTGTGGACATCGGATAAACCCTTTGACTATGACGGCAAATACTTCCAGCTTAAAGATGCCTTTGTCGGCCTTAAACCTGTGCAAAAGCCGCATATCCCTATTTCACTGGGAGGCTCTTCAGACGGAGCCTATGAAGTGGCAGTTCGCCATACTGACCTGTACGCGCTTTGGGCAGAGCCACTGGCCGATGTTGCGGAGCGTATTGCCAAATTGCATAAGGTTGCTACAGCAGCTGGCGTTACCACACCGCCGCGCGTCAGCCTGTCAGCGCGTTTGATTATTGGCCCCACCGAAGAATTGGCCTGGCAAAAAGCCCATGACCTGGTTGCGCGCTTAAAGGCAAACTACGAAGCGCGCGGAGGAGGCCAGCAACGCTTGCGCGGCCATGCCGGCGGCGCATTGCGCCAGCAGCAGATAGCAGCGCGCGGCGACATCCACGACCGCAACCTCTACATGGCAACTTCCACCGCTATAGGCACAGGTGCAGATACCACCTCACTGGTGGGCACCCCGGACAGTATCGTGCAATCCCTGCTGGACTATTACGACATAGGCGTAACAACCTTCCTCAATCGCGGCTATGAACCACTTTATGACGCAATTGATTACGGGCGCTGGATTATTTCGACAGTACGCGAAGAAGTGCAAAAGCGCGATCTGGAACGCGAGAGAAAAGAAGCCAAGGCAAAAGAAGAATCTACTGTGCGTGCAGCAGCCCTGGCCTCAGCTTAAAACTCCACAGGAACAGACGGCAGGACAGATTGCGCAAGGATGCGCAGATTGTTATCACGGCCTTACAAATTCTGCTTTTTATACTTCATAATCAGCTCATTGCATTTATCTGCTTGACGGGAATAAGAATGTATAAAGGTAGCTGCTTATGCGGTGCAATTTCTTTTGAGTTGGAATCTGAACCAAAAGCTATATCGCACTGCCACTGCAAAATGTGTCAAAAGCAACACGGTGCCGCATTCGCCACTTATGCGAGCCTGCCGCGATCTGATGTAAAGTATCTATCAGGCCAGGAGTTACTTGCTTCCTACAATTCATCGGGAAGTATTGTTAGAAAATTCTGTAAAATTTGTGGTTCAAACATTGAGTGGAGCGGAAGTGAAAAATATCCGGATTGGGTATCTATTACTGTTGCAACTCTGGATACGCTTTTCAATCCTGGATATATCCAGAATATTTATTGGGAGTCCAAGGCGTGTTGGTTGGAATATTATTGCGAAGAAGGGCTTTCCTATGATCAGGTTCCAGAATCCACAAGGTGTTTTTCAGTTTCGTTGTGTCGCGGTGATTCTACATGAAGGTCGTATCTTGCTGCACAAGGCCGAAGCAGATGATTTTTGGGCATTGCCCGGTGGGCGCGTTGAGTTCTTTGAGTTTGTGCAAGACACACTGGTACGTGAATTAAACGAAGAACTCGGTTGCAGTGCAAATATTATTCGGCCGCTATGGTTTGTGGAGAATTTTTTTACCTATCACGCACAGGATTGTCACGAAATCTCTTACTACTTTCTGGCCAATATAACGGATGATGTTATCCTGAATCAGGATAGCGAATTTTATGGTATCGAAGTGGATTGTAAATTAATCTTCAAATGGTTTGACTTACAAAGCCTCACAGATTTATCTCTCTATCCGATTTTTCTGAAAAGTGAGCTGCTGAATCTTCCTTCCGGCCTCACCTCTATTCGTATTGATGAACGAAATAAAATATAGTGCATAGTCATAATGACTGACCTGAAAGATCAGGTGTTTACTTTGCAAAAAAGCTCTGTCGATTTTACAGCAAGAGAACAACCATGACGCTCACTGATGTGCCAAGTCCAATAGATTTTCGCCAAATGAGTGATGCGCAGGAGTGGGAACGCACTGCCATGCAGCGCCCGTTTCGCGAAGATTTTTTTGAGGCTTTCGCAAATGAACTCGATAAAATCAATAAACCTTCCATCAAAGTGCTCGAACTAGGCTCGGGCCCAGGTTTCCTGGCGCAACATATTTTATCCAGACTAGCGAAAGTTGAACTAAGCCTGTTGGATTTTTCGCCCGCCATGCATGAGCTGGCAGGTCGGCGACTTACCAACGTGATTGATCGCGTCACCTTTGTTGAGCGCAGCTTTAAAGAACCAGGCTGGGAGCAAGGGCTTGGAAAGCTTGATGCAGTTATTACCAATCAAGCCGTCCACGAGTTGCGTCACAAGCGATATTCCGTTGCACTTTTTCAGCAGGTTAAATCCCTCCTAATACCGGGAGGCCTATTCCTGTTTTGCGACCACTATTACGGCGATGACGCCATGAAGAATGATCAGCTGTATATGAGTTTGACGGAGCAGCGAGCAGCGCTTCAATCTGCCGGTTACTCTGCTACAGAAATTTTGGTTAAAGGTGGCAGAGCGTTTTACCGCGCGCAACCTGACCATCAAATCATTACACAATAAGCAATATGCAGCGGATACTATTATTTTCTTGATTATAAAAGATCGACATGCTTTTTTCGTGCCCTGCGGCGCAATATTCCGTACCTGTTTCGCTCGCGCCCGGGCTTGCCTGATCATTGCCCGGAAATTCTTATTTTTCCAACATTATTGAAAATTATTTGGCAGTTTCCTAAAAAGGCAAGAGCCAGGATACTTGAGTCTGGCCTCGACGATGGAAAAACTTTCATCCATATCCGTAGCAATATTGAGCTGGAAAACTTTATAAATTCGATGGGAGCAATATGGCCCAACAAATCGTCCAGCCCATCAACGGACGCAACTGAATCACAACCTTAGAACTTCAGAATCCGATGAGGACAGTAACGATGAAATGGAAACTCGCCTGCTTTGATCTTGACGGTACATTGGCCAGAAACACCACCACAGGCCAGCATCTCGCTGAGAAAATTGGGCATGCCGATGCAATGCGTGAAATCGAAAGAAAGTATGCAGAAGGAACGGCTACAAATGCCGATGTGGCCGCCCTTGACGGAAGATACTACCGCGGCCTTACTAAATTGGATATTTCAAAAAAATTGGATGATATTCCTGTTATTAAAGATATTCAAAAAACGGTGGATTGGCTCGCATTAAATGGCATACCTTCAGTAATCTGCACCCTGGCGTGGAAATTTGTTGGTGAAGCTTTTGTTGATAGATACGGATTTATTGCTTCCAGCGGCCCGACGTTGAAGATTGACAACCATGGATTTTTTACTGGAGAGGTTGAGGCAGACTTTACTGAATACGACAAACCACTTTTTGTAAATTCTCTTTGTCAATCTTTAGGAATAGATATGTCAGAGGTCTTTCACATTGGTGACTCAAGGTCGGACATTCCATTATTCGAGGCCGTTGGCTTCTCTGTTGCTCTGAACGCGAATCAACCGGCGAGGGAGAAAGCCAAAATCACACTTGATACGGAATCATTATTTGATGTTATCCATGTTATTCCCGGACTTAAATCCCGCCGGTTAGCTCTGAGTTAAAAATCGGGTAAAAAAACCATTGTGCGGTTTTTCCACTTTACCAAGACAATAGGAAATCTAATGAAAGCTGTCATTTTCGACCTTGATGAAACCTTAATAGATCGTAAAGGCTCACTTAACTTTTACGCAGCCAAGCTGCGCACAGATTTTCAAGATTTCACTGATATATCTGAAAGTGATTTCATAGCCTTATTCCACAGCCTTGATGGCAATGGCCGAGTAGCACGCGAAATTTTTTTCGGGCTGCTTGCCGAACATGCATTCAGGGATTTACCCGTAGAAAAAATCTCAGACCACTTCGCACAAAATGCCTGGGTCGCCCCGCGTTTATTTTCCGATATTCTTGAGCTATTGACGTCATTGCGAGAGAAAAGCTGGAAGATTGGGGTTATTACCAACGGAAAAAATTACAATCAATCACAAAAATTAAAAAACTCCGGGTTGATTAATAAAATTGACGCCAGTGTTATTTCAGAAAGCTTTGGAAGAAAAAAGCCAGACCGTTCCATATACGAACATTTAATAGCGCAGTTAAATATTGATCCAAAACAATCCTGGTTTATCGGTGACGACCCGAAATCGGATATTTGGGGCGCCAAGCAACTTGGATTTAAAACAATTTGGGTGGAGCGCCACCTTGCATGGCCTGCTGACCTGCCCCGCTGTTACGATGCGCGTGTTACCGAAACGGCGGAATCAGCAGGGGTTATTGACGGTTATCCAACGGTTGATTAATGCCGGTGAAAAATCCTTAACAAGCCCAAGCATCCTGCGCTGCGTACTGAACAATTCTTAAGTCACAGTATTGTGGTTTTGCTGCGCAAACAAAATTGTGGCTGATCGTGAACCTTGGGAGGAATGGGAACAAGATGACTATCGCAACCCTCATCATCGATATGCAGCGCGACTTCTTCACTCACGAGCGGTTGACGCGGAATCGCGCGCAGCTCACCGCAAATATAAACCAACTTCTCCGCGTTTCGCGCGAACATGGGGGACGTATTATTTGGGTCAAGACCGAGTTTACCCCCGACCTGCATGATGCGCAGATGGAAGTACGGAAGAAAGGAATTCACATTGCGATCCGCGGTACGGAGGGCGCAAATATTCTGCCGGAGCTTGAGTTTCAGGAGACAGATACGGTTCTCGTCAAGAAGCGCTATAGCGCATTTTTCAATACAACACTGGATAGCATCCTCAGTACGGATAACTGCTCCCAGCTGATTGTATGTGGAGTCAACACACATGCCTGCGTCAGGACAACAGTTATTGATGCTTACCAACGCGATTATGAAGTCATTTTGGCACGAGACTGTATCGACTCATACGACCAAGAGCACCATGACGTATCCTGGAAATATATGAATGGCAAGCTTGGCGAGAGTCTCGGAGTTGCTGAAATATCAGAATTTTTGGCGCATATTCGCCGTGCAGTTTAAGTGTCTGTACAAAATATCTGCCCCACGCGAGGATAAGATGTTTTATCCCAGCACCTTTTGGCACACGTCAGATTGGAAGAGTAGTACGACACGCTATCGAGAAGGTTACATCGAGGATGAAGTTCTTTACGCGGGTGACTTTGACGAGGTGAGCATTCATCTGTTTCCGCGTGTGAGGACGGTCAGAGTGCGATCTGTCGATGCTGATGTTTCAAAACTGTACGACTTGGGTTTTCGATGCACGCCAGGGAAAGCCGCCTACATTTTCATTCACCATTCGCGGCGTGAGGAAGTTGAGTCTTTCTATCCAACCATTTTCAAGTTCCGCATGGATGGCTTCGTGCGTGTTCAACAGGGCGAGTACGTCTCAAGGGAGCCGCAACAAGCTATCTCGGCTGAAACTATTTCGATTAAGGAAGCTACCAAGAGATGGAACATCGAAGCGTGCTACGTGGATGATCTGGACGTGCTCATAGAACGCCTGAATCAAGAAGGCATTTATTTCGACGAACAAAGATAGATGCTAAACCTGTCCCGGTGTGTGTCAGAGAAAAAGTAACCTGACCAGATGCGCAACCGCACTGTGTTAAGAAAATATGATTAGGAATGTTCATGAAAATTAGAGAAGATGAATTCATTATTATCAAAATACAGCAACTGCCAGATGATATTCAGGTATTAGCTGAATTGGCACACAATGAAGGTTTTCGCTTTATACAACGTCTTGTAGAGGATTTTTTGTCGGGTGAAAACAGGTTTGATGCCGATGGTGAGGCTTTATTTGAAGTGCGATTCATCGACAGGCTTGTTGCCATCGGCGGTTTGAATATTGATCCCTATTCACCTTCCGGTTGTACCGGGAGAGTCAGACGCTGTTACGTCCACCCTGACCATCGCAGCCATGGCATCGGGCAGTTACTGCTGCGGACAATTGAAGAACATGCAGCAAAAACATTTCAGCAATTGCATCTTTTTACAGATACCGATAACGCCAGCCTGTTCTATCAACGCATGGGATATGAGGTTATTAAAGGTAATGAAAATGCAAGCCATGCCAAATGGTTGCGTGTTTAACAATCTATTGCAGCGACTGAACTCAAAATATTCTTTTTCAGTTTTTCCTGCGGTACCGAGGTAAATATCAGGATCCGACACATGCCAAAAGAAGTACACGTAGATTTCAAAAACATCAGCGCCTTCGCACAGCTCTATATGTCGGTTTTCAATGCGCCGCCGTGGAATGACGGCTGGAGTGAAGCAGCAGTTGTCGAACGCCTTGAGTCACTTGCACAGATACCACGCTTCTACGGGATCGGTTTGCTTGATGACTCGGAAATCATTAGGTTCATGGTATAAAAAATTTAAATGCATTTAACCTTATGCCTCAAGGAGCATAAATTGACTTTCATTGAAAAACTCGAACACATGTGGGACAAAAATAATTCTCTGCTTTGCGTTGGACTTGATCCTGAAATCTCCAAATTTCCTGCCAGGCTAAAAGGCATGGAAGCGAATCAAGCGATATTTGAGTTCAACAAAGCCATCATTGATGCTACCCACGATGTAGTGTGTGCCTATAAGCCGCAAATTGCCTATTTTTCAGCGGCGTCTGCCGAAGCAGCCCTTGAGCAGACGATTGCATACATCCAGAAACAGTATCCGGATATTCCGATTATCCTGGATTCCAAGAGAGGCGATATCGGCAGCACTGCTCAGAAATACGCTGAAGAGGCATTTGATCGATACAACGCAGACGCAGTAACGGTAAACCCCTATCTCGGATCTGATTCTGTTGAGCCTTTTATTTCCTATAAGGAACGCGGCGTAATATTGCTGTGCCGCACATCAAACTCCGGCGCAGCGATCCTGCAAGATCTTGAAGTCGATGGTGTCCCCCTGTATCAAAGGGTTGCGATTATCGCGCGCGATCAGTGGAATACCTATAGCAACTGCTTGTTAGTCGTCGGTGCTACATGGCCGGAACAGATGGCCCAGGTCAGACAACTTGTAGGCGCCATGCCGTTTCTGGTTCCAGGTGTCGGCACCCAGGGTGGCGATATTGATGCACTGGTCAACGCCGGGATGACCGATGATAAAAAAGGACTCATCATCAGTTCCTCAAGGGCAGTGTTATATGCAGACAGCGGGGATAATTTTGCCCAAGCCGCCAGGGAGGTTGCTATCTCGCTTAGGGATCGCATCAATGAAAGCAGAGCATAGTTATTCAGCACCACAATCCCTACGTTAGAGGTCAGTTTCTATGGCACGCGCTCCTTTCCAGGTTTTGGTATTTCCGTTCAAAAAAATTAATGGGAAAATTCTATACGCCGTTTTTTCCCGGAGAAATAATTTTATCAATAGAACACAGTCAGATTCGTTGGGAAATTATGAAAATGCTTACGGCTTATTACCTTACGGCTCTAACAAAATTGCACTATGGGAATTAAATCAACGCTTGCTCGGATTGGGTCCGCGTGATGTTTAATTATTCTTCCAGTCAAAACCTTAATGCGTCTAGATGTTAACCGCTCGCCATTCCTTGGCTGAAAATCAATAATCTCACGCAGGCACAGCGCCAGCTCTGGATGGTTCCACTTCCCGCAAGCGCGGCACTTCAAATCCGTGATCCAGATCCAGCAGCGGCAACAAAATATCTGCCACACGCTGTGCTTCACTGATCAGCGGAAACGCCGAAATGATAAAGGCATTGGTGCCCTGGGATTCATATTCACGGATGCGGTCGGCAATATTGGCTGCGCTGCCAATCAGGGTGTGTGAACCCAACCAGGTAGGTCCGATGGACACATTGGGATAGACCTCCAAATCCCTCGCAGATGGCAATTTACCTTCACGCAAAGCGGCTATAGCACGGTGCAGTTTTGGGGCTTCGCTGTCGTGGGTTTCTATGGTTTCACCTGTCGGCAGCAGGTTCTGCACCGATTGACGCACGCGCTCGATAGGCACTTTGGTCAATAGCCACTCGGCATAATCCCAAGCTTCTTCTTCGGTCTCCCGCACAATAATCTGGAAGCGAGTGCCATGCTCCAGTTTGCGACCGATTTTGGCGGCCTCCGCATCCACCCGGCGGAACTTGTCGCCCAACAGCGGCGGCGTATTGGGAAAGCTGAGGTAAACATCCAGCAGCTCAACGGAATGGGCTACTCCTGCGGGTGATGTACCTGCGCCCCAGAGCGGGAAATGCGGCTTCTGGGTAGGCCCGTTCCAAACACCCATGGGGCTGCCCGCCAGGCTATTGTGCGGAGCCAGTTTCACAAATTTGCCGTCATAGCCCTCCGTAGAACCGGCATAGAGGCGCTGAAACGCATCCCAGTATTCCCGGCTGAATTCATAGCGCTCGTCATGGGGATAATGCACCCCCAATTCTGCCAGCCCCTTGTCATTGCCGTTCACCACATTGAACAACAGGCGCCCGTTGGAAAACTTGTCAAAGGTCTGAGCGTATTTGGCCAGAACCGCCGGTGACAGCTCGCCCGGATGTTGCGCCACCAAAAACTTCATGCGTTTGGTTGCCGGAATTAATGCCGAGGCAACGGCCAGGCTTTCGTTGCTGCTGGTGCCGAGGAGTGCGCCGTAATAACCCAGTCGATCAATGGTGGTTGCCAGTTGCTGCAAGTGTTCAAAATCTGTATTCCAGCGCCCTTCCGCGCTCCAGGGGTAGATGCCGTCCGGCGCGGTCAGGTACCAAAGTATTTTTACTGCCATTTCTCAACCTTCTCTTTGTTCAGGCCAACGATTAAAGAACACCGTCTCTTGCAACGGTTTACGCTCGCGTAAAAGCAATTCGCGCAGGCGCGCTTTTTCGTGCAACACATCAGGATGCGCCCGGTAACCCAGGCCGATAATCGTATGCGCAACCAGGGCCTCCGGCAGTTGCAGGCTGGCTTTCAAAGCCTGCTTGTCGAAGCCACCCATCTGATGGGTTGAAAGCCCCAGCGCTTCTGCCTGAAGGGTCAGTGCAAAGGCAGCGGCACCCGCGTCATAGGAGGCTGAGGGTGCCGGCTCGCCGTCAGCCCTGAACGGCCAACTGAATACACCGATCAGTACCGGAGCGCGCTTAACCCAAATTTTGTTTTGGTCACCGAGTGTTTCAAACGCTTGCTGGAATGCTGCTTCATCTTCGTGGCGATCCCACACAATAAAACGCCAGGTTTGCGAATTGCCACCTGAGGGCGCCCAACGTGCTGCTTCCAATACAGCGACGAGCTTATCGCGCTCCACAGCGCGGCCCTCTTGAAAGGCGCGCGGGCTCCAGCGCTCCGCTAAGAGCGGATGAATCGGTTGGCTGGTGACAGCAGTTTTTTCCAATTGCAATGCTTCGGATTGGGTATTTGACATTAAAAATAGTCTCCATTTTTGATTGAAAAATAAAACAACAAGATGCTGCCCAACCGGGCTGGTCAGGCAAAAAAGATCGCTAGGCCCTGAGCCAAATATTCTCAAAACGCCAGGTGGAAAAATGCGAGCGCTCCGGTGCAACACCGCCGACCTGGCGGGACACCGCATCCAGGATATCGGCATAGCCCCATATCAGCAGGCCGCCGCGCTCGTATTGGATTTTTTGCATTTCGTGCACCAGTGGCGTTCGCAGTGCTATATCCGGCTGTGCCAGCGCCCGAAAGTAGAGTTCACTGAAGCGCGCATCCTCAAAGTTAGTGCGATTGGCGCCTGACAGGGGTGAATCTGTGTTGGTTGCCGTGTGCAGATAAGGTTGCCCAAGGCCGCCACCGCTGGGGCTTAAGGCCCAGGAATTACGCAGCGGGCCTGAAAATATGGTCTCGTCCACCTGGTGGATGCGGATATCAACCCCCACCCGCTTGGCCTGATCCACCAATACCAGGGCGGCGGCCACATTACCCCCACTGGTGGTCAGCTCAACCGACAGATGCTCATGTCCGGCCTCCTTGAGCAAGCTGCGCGCCCGCTCCAGGTCGCGGTTGCGCTGTTGCAAATCGGTTCGCGAGGTTGGATCCTTAGGGGAATACAGATCATTGGCTATCCGGCCATAACCATGCAGTACCCGCTCCACCAGCTCCTGGCGATCTACCAGCAGCCGAAAGGCTTCGCGCACTCTCTGGTCGTCAAAGGGTGGATGCTTGAGGTTCATCTGGAATGCCTGGGTGCCATAGGCCGGTGATACCAGCAGGTCGGCGCGTGTTTCTGTCTTGAACAGCGGAGCCTGCTCCGGTGAAATCGCATTAGCCAAGTGAATTTGCCCACTCTGCAACGCCAGCAAACGCGACAAGTTGTCACTGAACTCAATAATTTCCAGCTCGTCGGCGTAGGGTTTACCGGTTTTAAAATAATTTTCAAAGCGGGTAAACAGCGAGCGCTGCCCCGGGCGGAAACTTTTAAGTTTGTAAGGCCCCGCCCCTACCGGATTATTAACCGGGTGATAATCGGTGGGTACTATGCCACCGAAGTTTACCCAGGCATCCGGCAAAGGCAGGAAAGATTTGCCGGGTTTGAGGTTAATGCGAACTGTCAGGGGGTCCAGCGTTTCAATTCGCTCGCGATCAATCATCGACAATATACGCGCGGAAGAAGATGCCAATTCAGGATCAGTGAGGCGGCGAATGGAGTACACCAGGTCTTCTGCGTGGACGGACTTGCCGTGATGGAATTCCAATCCCTTGCGCAGGCGGATAGTCCAGGAGGAAGCATCGCGGTTCGGCTCTGCCCATTCGGCCAGCGCCAGGCGCGGGCTCATATCTTCACTCCACTCCCAGAGTTTGCTGTAGAGGGCAAAACCGCGGATTGTACTGCCGGTAGCTATGGGTTTGTGCGCGTCCAGATTCCCGGCCTGGCTACCGCCGATCAAACCCAGCCGCAAGCGCCCGCCATAGTGTGGCACCTCATTGGAACCGGGAGTCCAGGGCTGGCGGGTTACGGGTTCACCGGGCCCACAACCCATCAACAGGGCAGAAGGCGCCAATACTACACCTCCGCCCAGTGACAACGCAGCAGAAACAAACGATCTGCGGGACATCTGACTGGTCATGGCATACCTCAAATCAGGTTTTCATTTACCCCTGCAAAGCAGGAGTCATGCCATAGCCTGTGCAATCGCCACCACCCCAAAAAGTGCTTTATATTCAACGATAAGCAAAGAGTCTTCCACAGCTTTGTAGCACCCGATTAACCCAGACAACGATGTGTACTTGTCGCCTGTTTGATTGCCACAAAAAAGCTATTACCGGCAGTATGGAAATCAGCACCAGGGCTTTGAATACAGTCAAACTCGACATTTTTTTAAGAAACGATCAAGTCTTTCTAATTAGTTTATTTTTTTATTGAAGCAAACTTCCATCCAATGGAATTCAAAGGTAATGCAGTGCGCTTTCATGTATGCGAACAGCATTTCCACTTTTATTCAACACTTGATTAATCTTTGCAGATATTGAAGTGCTTCATTCACAGTGTTGATTTTTTAACAAAAGCAACAGAAGTGTTGATTTTATAAAAAAATAAACCGACAAGGATGTGTGTGAAACCCAACAGCTTGAGGGACAAAAAATATACTCCTGCCTGTTTGGCAACTATTTTTAAAAAAATTAACGGAAATTCATTATTTGGCACGAATATTCAGGGCTCAAATTTAAACAGCAAATATGGCATAGGCTTTGCCTCTTATGATTTGACATTTCTCATTGAACCCAAAGGATACATTTTATGTCAATCACTAGCGAAGCTGAATTAGTTACTTATATTGAGCAGGCAAAATCTGATGCAATTCATGCATTTGAAACCCTGAGCAGCAATGGCACCTTGTCTGCCAGCAGAACATTTCATATTACTCACCATATTCAGGGCACCGACCATTTGCTCAATATCCGCTTCCCCGGCGGCCTTGCGCGCGACCAATCACCCAAGGTGAGTATTTCTTCTTTTGCTGAAAATAAAAATTTGATATTGAATGAAAAACGTTTGGATGCCGATACGGTAATTCATGCCCACACCAATTTTTTATCCGGCTGGTCACTTGCGCATAAACCATTCCCCATTCTTTATGTGGCAGCGGCTCGCCATATTCTCGCGCGTGAAATCCCCAATCACCTGGAGCGTACCCGCAGCGCACTGGATGTGATTACCGAACGCTTGGATAAACACCCTGAACTGGCACCGCCACCTGCGCTGCTGGAATCAAATGGCGGTGCAAATTTTTGGGGTAAAGGCATTATTAAAACAGCAGAACTGATTTTATTTATTGAAGAAGCTGCCCGCTACCAATCCATTGCCGAACAGGTCGGCGGTGCACAGGTTTATACCCCGGGCGCACTCGAACAACAGTGGAAACGCACCGGCTTGTTAGAAAAATCCTACGCCTACGCAGGTTAATCGCTGCACCGCTGAAGCTGCCGGGCACCTGCCCGGCACTTTTATTTTGCAACCATTGAATCCTTCATCATTATTTATTAAGAGAATCACTTGTGAGTAGCAAACAACGTCAATTAGTGCTCAATGTATTTTTACAAAGGTTTGGCCACCATTTGGCTGGCTGGCGCCATCCCAGCTCAACAGATAATGGCCGGCCCAATCTCGATTGGTGGGTACGCGGTGCAAAATTAGCAGAAGCAGCAAAATTCCATACTTTTTTTATTGCAGATTTTATCGGCCGCAGCGGTGATATTACGGCCGATACCGGTCGCAGCGCACACAGCTATCAATTTGAGCCTTTTACGCTCTTGTCAGCTATTGCAATGGCAACCAAAAATATCGGCCTGGTAGCAACCGTCAATACCAATTACGACCATCCTTATCATGTCGCTCGCAAATTCACCTCGCTGGATCATATCAGCGGTGGCCGCGCCGGTTGGAATATAGTTTCATCATTCGGCGAACATACTGCACATAATTTCGGTATTACCGAAGAACGCAGCCATAGCGAGCGCTATGAGCGTGCTGCCGAATTTGTAAAACTATCAAAACTCTTATGGGACTCCTGGGACGATGATACCTTTGATAATCCCGACCGTAAAAACGGCCAGTTTTATGACCCCCAAAAATCACACCCGGTAACATTTAATGGCAAATATTTTTCCTCCGATGGCTTATTGGATTTTCCTCGTCCATTGCAAGGGTACCCCGTCTTTGTGCAAGCGGGAAACTCTGATACCGGACGAGAGTTTGCAGCACAAAATGCCGAAATGATTTATGCCTCCGCACAATCTTTGGAAGTTGCTAAAGCCTATTACAAAGATGTAAAAGATCGCCTGCCCAAATACGGTCGCGAAGAAAACCAGTTGCTGGTCACACCGGGTTTATCTGTAGTCGTGGGCGAATCAGATCAACAGGCGCAAGACAAATTCCAGGAACTGCAAAACCTGGTGGATTTGAGCAATATCCATTTCGGCGGATTTGATTTATCCGGTTACGACCTGGACGGCCCCTTACCGGATTTACCCTATCAAAGCGGTGAAAACGGCAAAGGCCGTTTCCAGCAACAATTGGAATTAGCGCGCCGTGAAAATTTATCCATTCGCCAACTGGTACTAAAGTTCCGCGTGGCACGCGGGCACTTGCAAGCCATTGGTTCAGTTAAAACAGTGGCCGACACCATTGAACAATGGTTTGTAGAACGAGGCGCAGATGGTTTCAATGTTGTACCACCTTACCTGCCCAGTGGCTTTGAAGATTTTGTACATTTGGTAGTGCCAGAATTGCAACGCCGCGGGATCTTCCGCAAGGAATATTCGGGCGACTCCTACCGCGCAAGCCTTGGCTTGGATCGACCCGAAAATCAACATTTACGTTAATTATTTTTTTATTTAACAGCAAAATCCTTGTCGTTTCGATGACAAGGATTTTTGTTTTTATCGGAGTATACTATGTCACTGCAAGAGCAAGAGATCGATGCACAAAAGCTTGAACTGAAAGCTCCCGATGGCCTTATTGATGTATGGCTGTTTAAGCCGGAAGGAAATGGAAAATGGCCCGCCGTTATTTTAAATACGGATATCAAAGGCGTACGCGATACCTTTATCAATATGGGTAAACGCCTGGCCAGCCAGGGCTATGTCGTTTTGCTGCCGAATTTATATTACCGTATTGCAGTTGCGCCGGTGGTTGATGCAAATGCCAGCCTGCAAGACGAAAAATATAAAGAGCGCTTTAACGAATTAAGGGCAGGCATAAGTGTGCCGGGGCTCTACCAGGATCATAAATTTTTATTGCAGTTTTTAATTGGCCATCCCAATGTCAGTTCACCACGTATTGGTATCCTGGGTTACTGCATGAGCGGTGCCATTGCCTTGCGTACAGCTGCTGACTTTCCTGAAAATATTGTCGCCGCCGCATCATTTCACGGTGGGCGGCTGGCAACCGATGCCATAGATAGCCCGCATCTGCGCGCCAAAGAAATTCGCGCCAGATTACATATCGGCTACGCGCAGAATGATGCATCCATGAACGATGAAATGATTGCAAAACTGGAGACCGCATTGCATGAAGCGCATGTAAAAGTTAGTTCAGAACATTATCAAGGCCGACATGGCTTTACAGTTGCCGACAGCGCAGCCTATGTTGCGGAAGTTGCAGAGCGCCATTGGCAAAATGTATTTGCATTATTTCATTCCACCCTCCACGCGGAACACGATTAATAGATGTCTAACACTCAAACTGCTTTACCGGTCATTAACTTTAAGGCAATGCCCAGTGTGCTTGCCCGTTTAAATCACCTGGCGCTGCGCTATCCCTGGCGCTTCGGCTTTGCCATAGCATGTGCACTCGCCTCTGCAATCCTGGGCCTGGTCACACCGCGACTGGTCGGTGAGGCTGTCAATCATGCCCAACAACTGCTCGCCCAAAGCCAGCCTTTGCAAACCAGGGCAGCCGTTCAATCCGCACTTTATTACTCCGGTTTTTTAATTGTTATTGCCGCCAGCCTGCGCGGCATTTTTACCGGGTTGCAAGGCTATCTGGGTGAAAATATTGCACAGCGGGTCGGTTATGATTTGCGGCTGGTCTTTTTTGAAAAACTCCAACACCTGGATTTTTCCTTTCACGATAAAAGCCACTCCGGCGATTTAATTGCTCGCGGCATGCTTGACCTTGAAGGTGTACGCGCTTTTTTAGAAATGGGAGTGCTGCGCACTATTACTTTATTCCTGTTATTGAGTGTCGGCACCTGGCGCTTGCTCAGTGTAGATTTGTTGCTCGGTTGCCTGGCCTTGAGCTTTGTGCCTTTCGTATTATTGCGCGCAAGTACCATGGGCTTTAAATTGCGCCGCACCTGGATGCGCCTGCAAGAACTTATGTCTGACATGACCTTGCGTATGGAAGAAAATTTACAGGGCGTGCGGGTAGTGCGCGCATTTTCCAGCCAGGCTTACGAAGAAGAACATTTCGATAAAATTTCTGCAGATGCACTGGAGGTTTCCAAACAGCGTATCACCACGCGGGTATTCTCCATGAGCACCATGAACCTCGCATTTTATACCGCCATGGGTTTGGTGCTGTGGATTGGCGGAAAACAGGTTGCAGCGGGCACCTTAAGCATAGGAACGCTCACCGAATTTTTAACTTTTATGACTATTTTGCAACAGCCGGTTCGCCAGGTGGGTATGATTGTCAATTCAAGTGCGCGCGCAACATCGGCCGGTGCGCGCCTGTTTGAAATCATTGATGCACAACCCACCATTAAAGATGCCGAGGATGCAAGCCAACTTAATATCCAGGACGGAATTTTAGAATTTAACAATGTGTCGTTTACTTATCCCGGTTTAAAAAATTCGGATGAATATCGCCATAAACATGTTATCAACAATATCAGTTTTACCTTGAAAAAAGGTCATACCCTGGCCCTTGTCGGCGCGCCCGGAAGCGGTAAATCCACCATAGCGCAATTGATACCGCGTTTTTACGATGTAGATTCCGGCAGCATCAGCATTGATGGCCAGGACATACGCAAGGTCACGCTCGATTCACTGCGCAATGCCATAGGCTTGGTACAGCAGGATGTATTTTTATTTGATACCTCAGCCTATAAAAATATTGCCTATGCCGACCCGTTGATTGACGATGAGCTGGTGACTGAAGCCGCACAGACAGCGCATATCCACACGCACCTCGACAGCCTGGATAACGGCTACGAAACCCGTGTGGGTGAACGCGGGCAATCGCTTTCCGGCGGCCAGCGCCAGCGCATGTCCATCGCGCGCAGCCTGGCAACCAAACCGCATATTTTGATTCTGGATGATTCAACCTCTGCCATTGACGCCACGACTGAACACCAGTTAGTGAATTCCTTAAAAGCCACAGCGGCAACACGCTCCACCATTATCATTGCGCACCGATTGAGTTCGGTAAAAGATGCCGATGAAATTATTTTCCTCAGTAACGGAACAATCACTGAACAGGGTACTCACCAGACACTCCTTGCCCTCAACGGTGATTACGCAACACTATGGAAATTGCAGCAAACCGAAGCCCACACTATTTAATTGACAATTATTGTGCCGGTATCTGTCCACATTTAAGATTTTATTATGAATATGCCACAACAAACTTACTCAGGCGATAAGCCTGCAGCATTACCAGATGAACGCAATGCCCGAAGGGATCCGGCAGAATTTAATACCAGTGATGATATTTTTTCGCGCTTCGACTCCAAAATTTTTATGCGGTTATGGGCCTATGTAGCGCCCTACCGCCTGGCATTGAGTTTTTCCCTCACAGCTATTTTATTATTCGCCATTGTGCAGGTATGCATCCCCTTAACGATTCGGTTTGTGGTGGACAGTGCAGTCACCAATGACCAGAGCCATATCAGTTTTCACACCGCATTGGCTATTTTCGGTGTACTGGTAATATTGAATTTTCTGTTGAATTTTTTACAGGAATGGACCACTGCACGCATAGCACAGGAAGTTATTTTTAATTTGCGCCGGGCAATGTTTTTTCATTTGCAGCGCGTCTCGCTCTCACTGTTGGATAAAACCCAGGTGGGCCGCTTAATGGCCAGATTGCAAGGTGATGTAAATTCATTACAGGAATTTATGGAAAGCTCCATCTCTGCCCTGGGAGATTTATTTTTATTAATAGGAATTATGATTGCGCTGGTCGTCATGAACCTTAAGCTCGGCTTGTTAACCCTTGCGGTGCTGCCCTTCCTGGTTTTTGTACGCATTATCTGGCTGCCCTGGGCGCGCAGGGTATTCCGGCGCGCGCGCGAAGCGTCGTCTGCCGTTAACTCCGTACTTGCTGAAAATATCAACGGTATTCGCACCGTGCAGGAAAGCCGCCGCGAAAAAGTTAATTTCGATCATTATGAAACACACGCGCGTGAAAATCTTAATGCGCAAATTGATTCATCGCGCGCATCACAAATTATGGTTCCCACAGTCGATATACTCACTGGCCTGGCAATGGCTGTTATTGTGATTGTCGGCGGCTCTGCGGTATTAAATGGAGATTTAGCCGTCGGGGTTATGGTTGCCTATTTATTTTATGTGCAGCGCTTTTTTGATCCGATTCGCACCCTCTCCATGCAATACACTGTGTTACAGCGGGCCATGGCAGCAGGCCACAGAATTTTTGAAGTGCTGGATTTACCCATCCATATTGAAGATAAACCTAACGCACAAGCATTAACTCAAACGGCCGTACCTCACATTGAATTTCGCAATGTCAGCTTTGGTTATCAACCGGGTCATGAAGTCTTGCACAATATCAATCTGGATATTCCCGCTTACTCCCGCATTGCGCTGGTGGGGCCGACAGGCTCAGGCAAGACCAGCATTACCGCGTTGATTCATCGCTTCTATGATGTCTGGCAAGGCCAGGTATTAATTGACGGTAAAGATGTACGCGATCTCAGCCTCGATTCCCTCGGTAAACATATAGGGATGGTTTTGCAGGACCCGTTTTTATTTAGCGGAACCATTTTGGATAACCTGCGCTATGGCTTACCCCTGGCAACCAGGGAGCAAATTATTGCAGCGGCCAAAGCAGTTTCAGCGCACGATTTTATTATTAAATTGCCGCAAGGTTATGACACCCAGGTAGGCCAACGCGGGCGTAATTTATCTATCGGGCAACGTCAGTTGATCAGTTTTGCAAGGACTCTGTTAACCGCACCCAAGATTCTGATTCTGGATGAAGCAACAGCGAATATTGACAGCTTCACCGAACAGGCAATCCAGAATGCGCTGAAAATATTGTGTGAAGGCAGGACAACCATTGTCATTGCGCACAGGCTCGCCACTATTCGCGACGCAGATTTAATTGTGGTGTTAAATCGCGGCCATATTGTTGAACAGGGTAAACATAATGAACTGCTTGACAAAAAAGGCCTTTATTATCGCTTGAACCAAAGCAGCCAACTTTCATTCAGCCATCACTAGTGACAAAGCCGAATGATGTATGGTTTAGATAAATAATGGATACCATTGGATTTATTTTAACAGGCCCGCACAAACAGCACCTGTTAATTTTTCTTCAATGGCTTTCCATAATTTTTCGCTGCCCATAACAATGGAGCTGTTAACCGAAAAAATAGCTATTCATAAGTTTATACTGCCTGGTCAATTTCATTAAAGGTGTAAAGCCCGACAAGATCGACACCGATTTTTGCAAGCGCCTCTTTGCCGCCTGTTTCCCGGTCAATCACACAAATAGCCAGGGTCGGTTGCAGGCCGTCATTACGCAACATGGCGACCGCATCAATAATGGCTCCGCCACTGGAAACAACATCTTCCACCAGGATAAATTTTTTACCGGCAAGTTCAGCACCCTCACTGTAACGACAGGTACCATAATCCTTCGGCTGCTTTCGAATAAATGCAGCAGGTATACCGCTGACCTGACTCAGCATGGTAACAACAGGTATTCCACCCATTTCCAGCCCTGCCAATACCTGCGTGCCTGCGGGAATCAATGCCGCCATTTCTTCGGCTATTTGTTTCAGCAAAACAGGTTCGGACTCAAAACGATATTTATCAAAATAAGTATCGCTGTATTTACCTGATCGCAATAAAAAATTACCGGATAGTTTAGATGTAGTTTTTATCCACAGAGATGTTTTCATAATATTCTTTATTAAAAATAAAATAGCTTGGATTCATACACAATTGCTGAATTGTCAGCAATTGTGTATGAATGAGTTGCTGGTTTCTACACACAATATATTTTTTAAAATATAAACCCAGCAAAGAATTATATGATATGCCCTTTAATTAATCATTAAAATGATTGGCATACTTCCTGCTCTTCCCTAGCCATTAGTTTTCAGGTGAATAATTTCCAGCACAGAATGAGTGCGTAACCGCAGGAGAAAAAATAATGGCTATGCGATTGTTTTGGCGCTACGGCGATGATAACCGCCATCCCCCCGAAATTCTGGCGCGCGCATTGGATCATTTAGGCTACACCGGCTACTTGCTGGCCATTGGTGCAGGCGGTGCGGATATGTGGACAACAGCAGCTGCACTGGCTGAACACACTGAGCGCGTAAAATTTTTAGTGGCAGCTTATGCGGGAGTTACTTCGCCGCTGCAATTGGCGGCACAAGCTGCAACCCTGGATAAAATTTCAAAGGGGCGCCTGGTGATCAATGCCATTACCGGCGAAACACGAATTACGCTAGCGCACGGAATCTTACTCAATCACGATGATCGCTACGCCATGGCTGATGAGTATTGGACACTCTTCCGGCAATTATTCAGCGGTGAACAAATTACCTTTGAAGGCAAATATATCCAGGCACGCGGTGCCCAGTTACAGGTTGAAAGTGTGCAACAACCGCATCCTGAATTATTTATTGCCGGTTCTTCAGACCCTGCAATTGATGTTGCGGCCAAGCAAATGCAAACCTACCTGACCTGGGGCGAACCCTTGCACCTGGCAGTTGAAAAAATTAATCGCGTAAAAGCCCAGGCACTTACTTATGGTCGCGAACTCAAATACGGTATGCGCTTGCATTTAATTGTGCGCGACACAGATGAAGAAGCATGGGCCGAAACCCAACGCATCTATGACCGTTTTGATAAAGATAAAATTGATGTGGCACTCAAAGTTCGAGCGACTTCAGATTCCGTCGGTGTAAGGCGTACCACCGAATTGGTACAGGGAAAAGTCGTGGGCAAATATGCGCGCGATTTTGAAGTCGCCCCCAATCTGTGGGCAGGTTATACGCTTACAGGTAAAGGCCCGGGTACAGCCCTGGTTGGCTCACCGCAAACTGTTGCAGACCGTTTACTGGAGTATTACAACGCAGGTATAGACACCTTTATCCTGTCAGGCAGCCCACGTCTGGATGAAGCTTATCGCGTTGCAGAACAAGTTTTCCCGCTGTTGCCTTTTGAAGTTGATAAGCCGGCAGTTTCCACCCGCCAGGATCGCGCACTGCGTGCCATTCTGGCAACACGCGACCTCAATAATGCCGCGGCAGGATAAGTTGGTTATTAATGACAGGCCGTAAATATTTACCTGGAAAACATCTGTTGATTATTTTGATCCGCTGTTTACAAAAAACAGTATTGGGCTTATTAGCCTATCTGGGATGTTTGGCCCCTGCTTATGCAGCTCATGCATTTTCAATGTATGGCGACCCCAAATATCCAGCCAGTTTTACGCATTTTGATTATGTCAATCCTGATGCGCCCAAAGGCGGCAGTATCACTTTTTCGCTGGTGAGTATAAACAGCAGCTTTGACAAGTTTAATCCCTATAGCTTAAAGGGAATTTCAGCCCCCGGCCTACAGGAACTGGTATTTGAAACGCTTACCATTAACAGCATGGATGAGATAAATACCCAATATGGCTTGATTGCAGATGACATTATCATTCACGACGACTTGCAATCAGTTAGTTTTCACATCAATGCCAAAGCAACCTTTTCCAATGGCGATAAAGTCACCGCTGATGACGTGGTCTATTCATTCCAAACCATTTCCGGGGAAACAGCCAGTCCACGCTACCGGGCTTATTTTTCAGAAGTAAAACAAGCTATTGCTGTTGATGCCGAAACCGTACGCTTTGACTTCAAACGCAAAGGCCGTGACATTTCATTAATTGCAGGCAGCCTACCGGTATTTTCCAAAAAATGGGGCCAAAAACCGGACGGGAGCTTCAGCAGATTCGATGAATTGCGTTTTGATAACCCCATAGCAACGGGGGCCTACCTGATTGAGAATTATCGCAGTGGACGCGGCATCAGTTACATTCGCAATCCCGATTATTGGGGAAAAGATATTCCGGTAATGCGCGGCAATTTCAATTTTGACCATATTGTCTACAAAATTTATAAAGATAAAGACACGCAGGTTTCGGCCTTGCGCGCCGGTGAATTTGATTTCCATACTGAATCGGCAATGCGCTATTGGTGCTGCCAATATATCGGCAACCGGTTTGACTCCGGTGAACTGGTAAAGCAATTATTTCCCAATAAAAATCCACCGGCTATGAATGGCTGGATAGCCAACCTGCGCAAAGAGCGGTTCCGCGACCCCAGGGTACGCGAAGCATTGAATTACGCGCTAGATTTTGAATGGATCAATGACCGAATCTTTGACGGCCAGTTTGAGCGCATTAACAGCTATTTTTCCAACACACCCCTAGCCGCCTCGGGCTTGCCCAGCGATGCTGAAATAAAATTATTGGAGCCCTATAGGGATCAGATTCCAGCAGCAGTATTCGGGCCCATGTTTGTGCAACCGACAACCCAGGTTGAAGGCCTGACCAATGCGCAGGCATTACGCAGGAACCTTACCAAAGCGGTTGAGCTGTTTGCGGAAGCCGGCTGGCATTTGCAAGATGGCAAACTGCTGAATTCGGCAGGCGAACAATTTGTCATAGAGTTCGGTGATCGCCGTGTACAACATCCTTACACCAGCCCTATTTATTTAAACCTGATTACCCTGGGAATTGATGTGCGCGTAAAAGTTGCGGACGCGGCTACTGAAAAAGCAGCACTGCGCAATTTTAATTTTGAGTACCGCTCAACCAGCATGCGCGAAGCACGTTTGCCGGGTGATGAATTATGGCGAACCTTTAACAGCAAAGCCGCTGACAAACCCGGTTCAGAAAATTATACCGGGGTTAAATCAGCTGCAGTAGATGACTTAATTCAAAAATTGCTGAATGCCACATCGCGACAGGAGCTGGAAACCGTAGCCCATGCACTTGATCGGGTACTGATTCATAGCCATTACTTTATTCCCTGGCGTTATCTGACCAATCATTACGTCATTTTCAATCGTCGCCTTGATCGGCCGGCAACGCTGCCGCTTTACTACAGTGCCAATGAATGGGCACTTCGTACCTGGTGGGAAAATAATAAACATTAGGGATTTAGGTTAACAATGCCAATATGACTGACACCAACCGCTTTATTATTAATTTTATTTTTTTGGCTATTTTAAATGGCATAGCAGTAGGTATGGGAAAAATCATTACCACGCTTTACGCCATCAGTATTGGCGCAAGCTCCATGCAGATTGGCTTTATCACCTCCATGGAATCCTTAGGAAAAGTTCTGGTGACCTTGCCTGCGGGTTTTATTATCGCGCGTTACGGGGCACGCAATATTTATATTTTAACCAGCATAGTACCCATGTTGCTCACCTGGCCACTACCTCTCTGCCACAGCTGGTATACCATCGGAACCTTACGCGGCCTTGCCAGCCTGTGTATTCCTTTTCGCGTTGTGGCAATGAACAGCTCATTCCTGCAATGCCTGGATGAAATCGGCAGCCAGAAAGCGGGCTGGTATCGCGGTTCACGCGCTATTGGCTTGGGGTTATTAGGGCCGATTTTTGCAAGTTTTTTTACCGATAATTATAGCTATTTATCAGCATTTATTTTTATCGGGGCCTGCTTCGGCATTATGGCTTTTTATGGCAACCGGATATTACCGGGCAGTCATAGAGAGGATGATGCAGACACTGATGGTTCGCATGAATCCTTTGTACAGCAAATTAAAACCCTGTTCAGGAATCCACCCATAGCCAACAGCATGATTATTGAATTCCTTAACAGCTCAACCAATATTCTTTTTTCAACATTTATTATCCTGATTACTATCAAGATCAGCGGAATGACATCCCGCGATGGTATACATTTGCTGGTCATTGAAGGCTTCACCTCGGTAACAGCATTATTTTTTCTCGGCTACCTGGTAAAGACCCTATCGACGAAAATTGCCTATATCATCAGTATAAGTCTTGCTGCTACCGGATTATATCTTTTAGGCACGGCGCATAATTTCATAGTATTTTGCCTCGGCACAATGGCATTAAGCCTTGGCTCCTCACTTATCCATATCGTAAATACCTGGCAACTCAGTCGCAGCAAAATGAGCAAAAGTAAAATCTCGGGCATTTACAACTTGGCGGGCATCTTAGGTGGTATGTTTGGTGGATGTGTGGGTGGCATTGCAAGTAACTTTGTTGCGCTTCAATCACTGTTTTTATATTGGATCCCTTTTGTATTTACAGTCCTTTTTATTTCAAACTATAAAACTATCCATAACACCAGCTTCTACAGTAAACCAAACTGAAGTTTATTTTTAAACATACACTGTTCTTAAAAGCACACTTCATTATTACTTGTAAAAAAATCCAGATCCGCATATTTATAGAATATTGATAATTCCACAGCTATTAGCCCACAATATTTATTTATCCGTTTAATTTCACATTCGCTCTTATAAAAAACTGCCTTACAGCCTGAATTTTTATTACCTGAACAATAAATTTAAAAAAAATCATTGATTCCGCATCGTTTTATTTTATCACTTTCTGCCAAAAGATTAGCCCGCTATTGGCATACATTATGCTTTTAGACTGACACCAATAACACCCACTCATATTTCAGGTTTAATCTATGTCGAAAGTTACACACACTGTATTTACTCACAATAAACTCTATAAAACGATTTCTTTAATCGGATTATTAAGCTTACCTTTTACCGCAAACCAGTCTTTTGCCGAAGAACAAGCTAATCCGCCGGAAAATTCCGGCAGTAGCAGTGTACAAAAAGCTGCAAAAAAATCTGATAACAGTAAAGACGAAAGTAAAAATGCTGAAAAGCGATCAGATAAAAGCCAGGAACCACTTAAACTTTCCACGGTAATTGTTACTTCACAAAAACGTGAAGAAGCCGCACAAAAAGTTCCAACCACACTTAACGTATTAAGCGGTAAGAAATTTTTAGCGGAAAACGTGGGAACGTCAGCACAGGAAGTATTGAATTATATTCCCAATGCCTCTGCCTATGGCTCAGGCCACGGTAAACCGCGCTGGTGGATTCGCGGTATAGGTACAGGTAATCCACAGCCGGATGCAACCAGTCCGGTCGGTGTTTATCACGACGATGTTTATATCGCAAACTCTGAAGCTACCGGGCTACCTATTTTTGACCTTGAGCGTGTTGAAGTGCTGAGCGGCCCACAGGGAACATTGTGGGGTAAAAATACCACCGGCGGCGCCCTCAATATTATTTCCAGACAGCCAAAATTTAAATCCGATGGCTACTTAAAATTCGGCTACGGACAAGATGATGCAAAAACCTTCGAAGGCGCCGTAGGCGGCACCTTGATTGATGAAAAACTGGCAGGAAGGTTTTCTTTTCATCGCGATGAAATCGGCCCGCGCTATGACAACCTGACCACCGGTGGTAAAGAAGGCACGCAAGGCGATACAGTATTGCGCGCACAATTCCTGGCGGATATCTCTGAGGAAGCAAGTGCAATTCTGAACCTCCATCACCGTCGCTATAATACCGCAGGAGGGTCACCCAAAGGATTATATCCCAACGCCGGGGCGGATTATTATTATCCCATCATTAAATACACTCCACCGGAATACGCCATTGACGGCCCGGACAGCACTTCAACCAATCAAGCGCAGCGCGACCAGGATGGTGTAAACCTTAAAGTGAAATGGCAGATAGGCGAGTATGAACTTACCTCAATTACGGCCTATGATAAGTTTGATTCGCATAGCAAAACCGGTGCCGGCCTTTACAGTGCTACGGCAACTGATAATACCAATACCGAAAACCAAACCAGCCAGGAAATTCGTATTGCCTCGCCACGTACTGATCAATTAAATTGGATTGGCGGCTTCCATTATTTTAACAATGAATACCAACGCACTATTTACACCGCTACCTTTAAAGGAATTTTGTTACCGACCAATATTAAATCGGCCAGTAACCGGTTGGTAGACCAGGGCTATTCGTTTGATTCAGAAAGTTACGCCATATTTGGCAGCACTACTTATAACGCTACCGATAAATTTGATATTACCGGGGGCTTGCGTTTTACCAAGGAAAATAAAACAGTACAGGCCTACAAAACTACTTATGGCCCAACCACCAGTTTTGGCGACCAGATTAATTGGCTGAATACCCTGACTAAAGGCGCAGTCCTGTCCGGCGAGAGCAACACCTTTACCGAAGCCGATGCCAATTACGATAAAAGTTGGAATGCAGTAACTTATGATGTTACGCCTGCGTACAAATTAAGTGATACAAAGCGCGTTTATTTACGTTATGCCCACGGAGTCAAGGCCGGTGGCTTCAATACCAATATTTCCAGTGCTGCACAACTCACCGTGCTCTCGCCGGAAAAACTGGATTCACTTGAAGCCGGTTATAAATCTGAACTTTTCAACAATCGTTTAAATCTCAACGGTGCAATTTTCGGTTATAACTTTAAGGATGCGCAGGTAAATATTTCAGGCCCTTACGGCGCGCTCAATGCCGATACCGGTGTTAAAGACAACCTCAGTGTATTGCAGAATATTCCGAAAGGAACCGGCTACGGCGCAGAGATTACACTCCAGGCTTTGGTTACAGATCAACTAAGTATCAATGCCAACCTCGGTTTGCTGCGTACAAAATTTGATGATTTTACGGTTCAAAATACTACCACCAGATTAGTAGACAGTGAATTTGTACGCTCGCCTCACGTTACCGGTTTATTGCAAGCCGATTATCGTATTCCCATCAGCCCCGGCAATATCACCTTGAGTGCCGACTGGCGCTATCAGGCACGCCAGTTTTTTTATGTGAATAATCAGGACAACCCACTGTTGCAACAACCGGCATACAGTTTAGTAAATGCACGCATCAGTTATGCCTCCCTTAACGAAAAAGACACCATAACCTTCTACCTCAATAATGTACTTGATGAAAAATATTATGTGCATGCTTCGGTTGTTTCACAGTCGCCTTCGGTAAACGGTTGGGGACGCAGCCTGGGCGATGAGCGTGCCTGGGGCTTAACCTATGTAAGACGCTGGTAAACACCTATCACCTTTTATAAAAACAGGAAACATTGTTATGACGATCACACTGGAAAATTTTTCACAGCAAGTACGCAATTTCTTATTGGAAGATTCAGGTCTTGCCGGACGCGAGAAATCGCGCCTGTTATTACAGGAAGTATTGGTTGATAAAGAATTTGTTGAAGAATATGTACGCGATGACCAACCGCAGCGCAAAGTCCTTTATGAAGATCCTGATTTGGGTTTTGCCATTCTCGCGCATGTGTATCACGAAGCAAAACAAACCCAACCGCACGACCATGGTGTCTCTTGGGCTATTTACGGACAGGTAGCAGGTGAAAGCCAAATCCAGGATTGGCAAATTGTTGAACAGGCAACCGCTGAAGTACCGGGCAAGGTACGGCAAACAGGTGCTCGCCCCTTAACACCCGGTGTAGCAATTACTTACAACGAAGGCGATATACATTCACCCAGTCGCAAAGGCCCGGCGAAATTAATTCGTATTGAAGGTAAGCATGTACAGGAAGTAAAACGTTTTGCGTGGACCCCGGTTCAATAAGCTCGCCCATTTTTTACAGGCTTATTGAAATACATAATTCATTGTCATGTCAGGAGATTTTAAATGGCAACAACCCATACCGATACTGCCGGCACCAATGCCGCTGAAAATAATCATCAAGCAAGTGATATTTCTTCATCTACCGATATTTCTTCGCTGTGGTACACGCGTTGCGCAGTGCCCACAGCATCCAGCCTGGCATTCCAACAAGGCTGGTTACAGGAAGCTTTTCAGGCAATTGATATCAGCCTCGAATCTGTCCGGGCATCTGAAGATGAAGCGATAAGAGCAAGCCATTATGACAACAGCTTGCGCAACCAATTTCGTGAGGGCGGCAATGTTCCTGCGATCTGGGCGCGTGCTATCGGCCAGCCCACGGTAGTAGTGGGCATTACCTGGGTGGAAGAATTCCAGGCGATAGTGACGCGTGCGGACTCCAGACTCAATAGCATTGCTGATTTACAGGGAAAGCGTTTGGGATTACCAAACCATGAAGGCCAGTTAGTCGATCACGGTCGTGCCAGCGCCTTACACGGTTTTGTAACCACATTAAAACTTGCCGATATTTCTACCGATGATGTGAAATTTGTGGATGTAACTGCACCGCGTCTGGATATTCGTGAAAATCCTGAAACCGGAGTTTTAGCTGATACCAATCAACGCCCGCGTTCGGTACTTGATGCATTGGAAAACGGTGAAGTTGATGCGGCTTACATTAAAGGCCCGAATGCCATCAAACAAATCCGCAAGCGCGGATTAAAAGTTCTGTTTGATATCAGCGCTCATCCAGATCCATTAGTCCATGTCAACAATGCCGTGCCCCGCCCTATTACGGCTGATCGCGATCTGGTTGCACAAAGGCCGGATATTATTGTGCGTTATTTAACGGTTTTATTGCGCACCGGTTATTGGGCGGTCGAAAATCCCGAAGAAGTGCTGACCCTGGTTGCCCATGAAACCAGCAGCACAAGAGAAGATGCAGCTATTGCCTATGGAGAAAACCTGCATAAACATTTAATTCCAACGCTGGATAAAGATATTGTAGCGGGCTTGGAACGGCAGAAAAATTTCCTTCGCGACTGGGGATTCCTGCCCGATTTTGAATTCAAGGATTGGATAGTTTATGAACCCTTGGAAGAAGCCAAGCGACTGGTAGCAGCCATATAATCTTTACGGCAATAAAAAAGCCGCGCAATCATTGCGCGGCAAATTTGCCTTGGAGACAAATCTTTTCCCAAAACTTCCTGATAGCAATTTCCCGCAACTGACCTGATGCTACTTCTGTAATTTTTATAGCCAGGTATTTCCAAACAAATAGTTCGCCATCAAATCCTTTTGATGTCCATTTCAGCTCCGCTTAAAATTTATAGTTTACTGATAGCCCCCAGGTTTTAGGGCTGCTAAGGCTCCAGGGCTGCAAACCGGTATTGGGATTGGCAATCTGGCGCAGATAAACCGGTGCCTTGTCGGTCACATTGTTGACGAAACCGGAAAAATTCCATTTTGAATTAAAGGGTGAATAACTCACACGCACATTGCCGAGCCAGTAACCTTCTGTCTCCTGCCAGGGATCATTTTGCACAGTTGCATTGTGGTAGATTTTGCTGCGGTAAGACCAGTCAGTGCCGAACACCAGGTTTCCTGAATTTAAAGGAACCGTATAATCCGTATCCAGGCGGAATGAAACATCAGGCGTGCGATAAAAAGTATTACCGCTGGCATCCAATGGTTGGCTATCGCCGATAGTGTAAATAAAATTTTTGTATTCCGAATGCAGCAATCCAAGCGATCCACCTATATGCCAGTTTAAAGTCGGCAAGGCATTAAGCTCAAACTCTATACCGCGAATAACACCATCCGATTCGCCGGCAGCGCTGGTCGTGTAAGTATTGGTTGTGGTATTTAAAAACGCGCGCTGGATATTTAACTGTAAACTTTTAATATCGTAATAATAAATAGAGGAGTTAAGAGTCAAGCGTCCATCCAGCCATGCACTTTTTAAACCCAGTTCATAATCGGTCAACGTTTCAGGAGATGTTTCAGTGATGCTGCCGTTATTAATGGATTGGTTAAAACCGCCGGAACGAAAACCTGTCGCTATACGTATATAACCCAACAAATCTTCATTGAATTTATATTCAGGCGTTAAATCCCAGGTCGTTTTATTCCAGGTATTACTTTTGTCGAGGCTGAGTAATGCCGGTGCCCTGCTGCCCAATATGGTGCCGCCCGGTAAAAACCAACCATTTTCACTTACAAAAGTTACGTTATCCCTGACCGTGGCAGTATTGGTAGCAGTTAACGATGTTTCCGTAATATCTTTCGCTTCATTGGTAAACCGTAAACCGAAAGTAACCGAAGCTTGATCGTTAAAATTATATTTCACATTGCCGAATATGGCTTTACTCTCTGAATCCTGATCCCAGGACGACTGCGAATATTGTGCTTGCGTACTGATGGTGGTTACCGGTGGAGTACCTGTGGTTTTACTGATAGGAAAACGTGCAGAGCGCGTACTATTGGCTGCGGTAAGGTCATAATAATAGGCCCCTAAAATCCAACTGATTTTTTGATCTTTGAGGGATGTCAGCCGCAGCTCCTGAGAAACTTGTCGGCTATTCAACCCACCGGTTGAACTGTTTCGGTTTAAGGTAGTGTTTAAGGGTACACCCACCAAACTTAAATTATGGGTATCGCGTTCGCTTAACGCAGAAATTGACGTGAGTGTTGCATATTCCAGCTGCCAATCAAATTTTAAGGTAGCGCTCTCATCGTGAACTTTGTTATATCCGTCACCTGAAAGGTAGTCACTGTAAACCGTGGGATTATTGCCATAAGGTGGAATATATTTTGAGCCACCCTGGTTATAGGCGCCCTCCGGGTCCAATACGGTTAAATCCGTTCCGGGCTTGGTGGTAGCACCGACCGAATAGGTAGGTGCATCAGTAGCGTCAACATCGCGACTGGTGAGAATTAATTGCGCATCCAGTGTCGGTGAAAAATTTGCTAAAAACTGTACGCGAAAATTGGCATCCTTGACTTGCGGGCCATATTCATCCAATACAATATTTTTAGCCCAGCCATCTGAAGTTTCATAATAGGCTGATACGCGAGCTGCCAAAACATCATCAATAATCACGCCATTCGCAGCAGACTCAATGATACGTGTGTTATAGCTGCCATACGTAAACTTTCCATAACCCGATGAGGTAAATGTCGGCTTTTTGGAAATAAAATTGATGGCACCACCGGTATTATTTTTTCCCCATAAAGTACCTTGGGGACCACGCAGGACTTCTACACGTTCAATATCATAAAGTGGTACGCTCTGGTTGGCTTGCAGCCCAACCACCACATCATCAATATAAATAGATAAGGGTCCATCCTGGTTTGCATTAGGGTCATTGGTGCCGATACCGCGCAGGAACCAGCGCGGTTTACCGGTACGACCTCCGCCCTGAGCCGAAAGATTAGGTGCAAGCCGCTCAATGTCAGTTGAGAGTACAATTTGCTTTTCTGCAATATCCTTACCTGACACAGCCGTAATCGCATTGGGAACTTTTTGTAGTTTCTGCGCCCTTTTTTGCGCAGTCACCACGACCGATTCCAATTTTTTGATATTTTTCTTTTTTACAGCACCGGCACTCGAACTGTCAGCTGTGGCTTCCGGCTGTTCAGCTTGTTTTACGGCTGTATCGCCTGACACGGGCGCTGGTGTTGCATCGGCTTCCGCCGCGTGTGCGCGACCGGTAACAGAAGCTGCAATAGTTGCAGCGAGAAATGAAAGTAAAAATAACTTTTGATGTGCCATGAGTTTTCCTTAATAAGATTTAATTTTTCGATAAAATTTTATCTACAAGTAACTCATGCTGATTAGCAGATATTGTGCCAATAAAAAATAGTATTAAATGGCTTAAATAATCCTGAAATGTTTAAATTTTATAAAAAAATAAAACGAAATGATTAATAGCAAGCAATCTATTTTTTTATTGTTCAAAATTTAGCAATTAAAAATTAAAAAGGTTTGGTCAAAATTCCAAACCTTTTTAAATATTTAATTAACACCCACCAACGGCCTTGATCCCTGGGTTTGCAGGGTAAATAAATGCGAATACAAGCCGCCTAACTTATTAGTGAGTTCTTTGTGGGTACCGCGCTCCAATATTTCACCGTTGCGCAACACTAATATCTGGTGGGCATTCATGACCGTGCTTAAGCGATGGGCAATAATAACTGATGTGCGCCCCTTAACCAGCTGTTCCAATCCTTGTTGCACCAGGTGTTCTGATTCAGAATCAAGCGCGCTGGTAGCTTCATCCAATATAATTAAATCGGGGTTTTTCAGTATGGCGCGCGCGATAGCCACGCGCTGTTTTTCTCCGCCCGACAGCTTTATTCCGCGTTCGCCTACAACAGTATCGTAACCGGCTTCCATGCGCTGAATAAAGGTATCTGCATGGGCTGCTTGTGCTGCAAGTTTTACTTCATCTTCTGTTGCGGATGGGCGCGCAAATGCAATATTTTCACCAATGCTATCATTGAATAGTGCAACATCCTGCAATACAACACCCATTATGGCGCGCAGGCTGCGCTGCTGGTAATCGCGGATATCGCGGTCATTAATTAAAATCCGGCCTTTGGACGGTTCATAAAAACGCATCAACAATTTAACAATGGTAGTTTTACCGCTGCCGCTGCTGCCGACCAGTGCAAGTGTTTCACCGGCATCAACATGGAAGGAAATATGCTTAAGGACAAATTCTTCTTTGGTGGGATAACGAAAACTTACATCGGCAAAGGTAATGCTTTCCAAATGCGTAAGCGGAATAGCATCCGGTCTGTCGCCTTGCTCTGATTCTACATCCAGCAGCTCAACCAGACGCTCAGCTGAACTTTCAATTTCACTCGCCTGATTGATTTGGCGTGCAATAGGTTGAATAGTATTAATAAGGTTTTGGGTAAGGGTCAGTACCAGCAAAATATCCCCTACCGTAAATTTTCCGTGCAATGCGCCCTGGGTGATTAATGCAACAGCAATAAATACCCCGAAGGTATTGACCACATTTAACGCCTGTTCAGAACGCCATTGGGTTTTGTGTAAATTATCGCGAGCTACTTTCCATAAAGCCTGGGTATCATCGTAACGCTGTTTTACCGCTGGCTCTCCGCCAAAGCTGCGTACCGTGGCAATATTGGCTACCATTTCTGCCAACAGCCCGGTCATGCGGCCTGCAAACTCTTGCCAGCCTCGCCGATGCGGCTTGGTCCAACCGATAGTGCGGTAGGAAATCCAGAAATTAAATATTAACACGCCCAACATAATTACGCCGACCAGTGGCGCTTTAACCAGTAACACCGCAATGATAAAAATCATTTGTAAAATATTGGCCAGCGTTCCTTCCGTAAGCGATGACAACCACATGGTAATGGTGGTGATATTACCAAAGCGATCCATAATTTCGCCGACCCGGGTCTTTTCAAAATAATCAATCGACTTCTTGGTCATATTGTCAAATACGCGCTGGCGAAAGGTGCTTACCGTATCCAGCCATAGATCATCGGCCTGTTTATTCTGGATAGCACCCAAAATGACAATACCGAGCCGCAATGCAAAAAATGTTATTAAAAATAAACTTACACTCCAGCTGGCTTGAGCGTAGTCGATTTTTCCCGTGAACAGTTTTGAAATGGTATCGACAATTGCTTTATAGAGATAAGGTGTTGCGGTACCGATAAAACCCAGCAAGGTTCCGACAATAACAACGCCGACAACCCGACCACGATATTCGGGAATAAATTGGATGGTGCGCCATAAATTCTTCATAACTCAATATTACTCAGTAAAGCGTTCGGATTATTCATTGAAAGTAAACGTGCCTTTAGCAACTAAAGCTGCTAAAGGTTTACGGTGATTAGGCTGTTCACGTTCACGCAATTCGTCACTCAGGCTTGCAGCATCGGCCTGTTTACCTACAGCAATAGCAATTTCTACGTTGTAATCCTGCGGTATTTGCAAAACATCACGCGCTTTTTCGCGGTCAAAGCCACCTATGGCGCGCGTGCGCAAACCGGCATATATAGCTTGGAATGCAAGGCTGGCCCAGGCTGCGCCGGAATCCAGTGAATGAGTGCGAAAAGGTGTTGGCTGGGTTTCACCCTGGCGATAATGGGTTTTCTTGGAAATTAAAATGACCAAGGCTCCCGCTTTAGCCGCCCAGGCCTGATTTTTTTCATTTAATAAATTAAATAGCCTCGGCCATTCCGGTGAATTATTTTTTGCATAAATAAAACGCCAGGGTTGCGCATTATTGGCAGACGGCGCCCAGCGCGCCGCTTCAAATAAACTGAAGAGGGTCGCATCATCAATGGCATCGCCGGTAAATGCGCGTGGTGACCAGCGATTGATAAATAACGGTTCTACATTAAACTCGGATTTGCGTTGAGCAGTCATTGGATTCTCCAAATAATTCACAATTAAATATTGCCGTCCCACCAGGTACGCATTGCCCATTCATTAGCGTTATAGTATTGCGGTAAGACATCAGGTTGGCGAAAGCGCTTGTTATAAATCACATAATGATTCTTAAGGTAACGCCAGGGAATAAAATAATGGTTGTGCATCAGCACACGATCAAGGGCGTGGCCGGTCACTTCAAGTTCGTGCTGGCTGCTGGCATTCAGGAGTTTTTGAATCAGGAAATCTACCGCAGGTGATTTGACCCCTGCAAAATTATCCGAACCGGGTTTATCAGCTGTCTTACTGTTAAAGGTGCGCCAGAGTTCATCACCGGGCATACGTGCTTCGCGCAAGTTGACCGAGGTGTAATCAAAATCAAATTTGCGCAGGCGCGCTTTTGTTGTTGCCGCATCACTGAGATTATTTTTTACTTCTATACCTATACGGCTCAAATTTAAATTAATCGGGTCGGTATAGGGGCTTTGTCGCCGGCTGCCGGCCACTTCAATGACAAAGGGTTCGCCCTTTTCATTGCGTAAGCGGCCGTCTTTATAATGCCATCCGGCTTCGGCAAACAAAGCCAGGGCTTTGGTCAGGTTTTGCCGAATGGTCGTGCCGTTATGAGTTGATGGCTCCTTGAACATGGGGCCGAATACCGCTGGCGGCAGTTCTGCCCTGAATGGTTCAAGCAATGCAATTTCTTCTTCATCGGGTAAACCCTGGGCAGCAAGACTGGTATTTGAAAAATAACTGTCTATCCGGGTAAATTCGCCATCAAATATTTTGTCGTTAATAAATTCAAAATCCAGCGCATAATCCAATGCTTCGCGCACGCGCGGATCTTGAAAGCGCTCCTTACGCAAGTTAAGTATCCAGCCATTCATGGCGGGAGGATTCTTGTGCAGGAAACGCGCTTTAATTAAGTCTCCGTCATCAAAACGCTTGCCGATATATTGGCAGCACCAATAACGCATTTGGTTTTCACTTAAAAAATCGTATTCACCGGCACGCACGGCGGCCACCTGGGTATCGCGATCTTTATAGAGTTTGAAGCTAATGACATCAAAATTAAAACTGCCACGCTGTACCGGCAGGTCTTTGCCCCAGTAGTCAGGATTACGGCGATAATCAACACCGCGCCCCGGACGTGCCTGTTCAATCGTGTATGGGCCTGAGGTAATCGGATTTTCCAACCCCAACTTATCAAAAGAAATGTGCTCGCCGTTTTTTTGCAAGCCCCATTTTGACGAAAATACCGGGAGGTTACCTGCAATAAACGATAAGTCGCGGCCCTTACGTTTATATTCAAAACGTACAGTTAAATCATCAAGGACAACCAGCTCTTTTATTTCAGAAAAATAAGCAATAAAGCGCGGATTTGCCTGGGTACCGGTTAAGGTTTTAAAAGAATACTCAACATCTTTTGCGGTTACAGGGTCGCCGTTTGAGAATCGAGCTTTGGGGTTAAGCCTGAAGGTTACTGAGGTAAAATCCGGGGCTACTTCAATATTTTCTGCCAACAAACCATATTGGGTATTAATTTCATCGAAACCGTTAACGGTTAAGGTTTCAAATAATAATTCCTGGACACCGGGTGCCAACACACCTTTCAAACTGAATGGATTGAATTTATCAAAACTGCTATTGGTGCTTACCACAGATAAAACAATGTGTCCGCCCTTTGGTGCATTTGGATTGACATAGTCATAGTGTTGAAAGCCGGCAGGATATTTAGGTTCGCCAAATTGCGCTATAGCGTGTGCAGCCCAAGTGCAGGGCGCAATCGAAACTATCGATAAAAGCAGCGCTGTTTTTAACAGCCTAAACGCAAAATTTATTATTGCCCGGTTAATAATGGTAACACCCCTATACAACAAATCACTTTATTTACACATTACAAAATGCGGCTCTTAAGAGCCTTAAGCAATTACGTATTACTTAATTTTATTACAGGGAAGCCTGTACCAGGGTCTTGGTGTAGGCGTGTTGCGGATTGGTAATAACCGATTCGGTTTCACCGGTCTCTACAATAACCCCGTCCTTGATAACGTACAGACGATGTGCAAGTGCATTAACAACTTGTAAATCATGGGTTATAAGCAAATAGCTCAGGCCATATTTTTTTTGCAAGCCCACCAGCAAAGCCAGTACCTGGTTTTGAATTGAAACGTCGAGCGCCGAGGTCGGTTCATCCAACACTAATACCCTGGGTTTCAATACGAGTGCGCGGGCAATAGCGATACGTTGGCGCTGGCCACCGGAGAATTCATGCGGGTAGGAATTTAATGCGGAAACGGGTAAGCCTACATCGTGCAATACTTCAATAATGCGTGTTTCATGCTGGCTTTTGGTGAATTCAGGATAATGTAACTCCAAACCCTCGCCAATAATTTGCGCAATAGTTTGACGCGGTGACAAGGAACCAAATGGGTCCTGAAAAACAACCTGCAAGCGTGCACGTATGGTGCGCCTTTCGGTTTTAGTTCGCGCTGAATCGGCCAGGCCTTCAAATTCTATTTCACCGGAGTGAATATTAATTAAACGCAAAATAGCCTGTGCCAGGGTGGATTTTCCAGAACCCGACTCACCCACTACACCGATGGTTTCGCCTTCACGTAAAGTAATATCAGCCGCATCCAGAGCAACAAATTTTTCCGAGCGGAAAAAACCGCGCCAGCCGTGGCCTGCTTTAGGATATTCAACCCGCAATTTATCAGTGGATAAAATAATATCCGCTTCTTCATCCACCGTTTCAATATGGCGAACCGGAATACTATTCAATAATTTTTTGGTATAGGGATGCTGGGGATTGGCAAAAATTTCATCTGTCTCACCTGTTTCTACCAATTTTCCATGTTCCATTACGGCTACCCGTTGGGCAAAACGCCGTACCAGGTTTAAATCATGGGTAATCAATAAAATTGCCATGCCGTCTTCCGGATTGCGCGCCAGCTCTTCCTCTTGCAGGTCCAGCAACAGTTTCACAATGCGGGCACGCACGGTCATATCCAAAGCCGTGGTCGGCTCATCGGCAATCAGTAATTTGGGGCGGCACGCTAGCGCCATGGCAATGACAGCGCGCTGTAATTGCCCGCCGGATAATTGATGCGGATAGCTATCCACACGGCGCTCAGGTTCACGTATGCCCGTGCGCGCCAGCAGTTGTATGGTTTTTTCCCGCGCTTCTTTTTGTGAGAGCTGCTCATGCAATAAAAGGCTTTCAATAATTTGGTTGCCGATGGTATACACAGGATTTAACGCCGACATAGGCTCCTGAAAAACCATGGCGATATCTGAACCGCGGATACGGCGAATTTCATCATCATTTTTGCTGAGTAACTCTTCACCGCGAAAACGGATGCTGCCTTGCAATTTGGTTTGCTCAAGCAGGCGCAAAATAGATAATGCCGTTACTGTTTTCCCTGAACCTGATTCACCCACCAGCGCCAGCCGCTCGCCGGCACCTATAGAAAAACTGACATTATCAACAACCAGTTTGTTATTGAAGGAAACGTTTAAATTTTCTATTTCTAACAGTTTGCTGGGCATGACTGGTCTCTAATATTAATGGGATTAAACAGCGGCATCAGCCGGAAGATTTTTTACAGATTTTGATTCAGCAGTTAATGCAGAATTATTCAAGTTGTCGCGGTTATCATCGGCGCCGGGCACATCTGCAATGCGTGTATCAATCGCATTGCGTAACGCCTCACCCATAAAGGTCAGTAATAACAAAGTGAGCACTAATACACTGAATGAGGCTACAGCTATCCACCATGCATCCAGGTTTTCTTTGCCTTGCAGTAGCAGCTGACCCAGGCTGGGTGCCGGAGCCTGTACCCCCAGGCCCAGAAAATCCAGGCTCGCCAAAGCCATAATGGCGGCACTCATGCGGAAAGGTAAAAAAGTAATTACGGGGGTTAAACTGTTGGGCAAAATATGCCGCCAAATGATTTGTGCGTGGGAGAGCCCCATAGCGCGTGCTGCTTTTACATATTCAAGTTGACGATTGCGTAAAAATTCGGCGCGTACATATTCAGATAATAAAATCCAGCCAAACAGTGACAGCAATATAAATAACAAGAGCAAACTCGGTTCAAAAATGGAGGCAAATATAATAAGCAGATAAAGCTCTGGCATTGAGCCCCAAACTTCTATAACGCGCTGCGTCACTAAATCTATTTTCCCGGCAAAATAGCCTTGCACAGAACCAATTAAAATTCCCAGGCAGGTTCCTACCAGGGTTAGGCCAAGGCCAAAAGATACCGATGTACGAAAGCCGTAAAGTAAACGTGCAGCTATATCGTAACCGGCAATGTCAGTGCCAAAAATATTATCTGCCGACGGTGGGCCGGGATAGTGTTTGGTACCGCTGAAATAATTAAGCGTATTGTAGTAATAAGGATTGACAGGATAGAGCGCAAAACTACCTTTTTGCGCTAACAGATCGCGTACAAAAGGATCATTATAATTGGCATTGATAGGCAGCTCACCACCAAAAGTTGTTTCGGGATAATCCTTTACCAAGGGAAAATAGAACGCGCCCTGATGATATATAAATAAGGGTTTATCGTTGGAGATAAGCTCCCCTGCCAGGCTCACTAAATAGAGTGAAGAAAAAATAATCAGGCTCCAATAACCTAAACGATTACTTTTAAATCTCCGCCACAAGCGTCGCCCCGGTGAACGCAGATTCGCCTGCTCGCTGGTTTGCAGCTCGGATGCCACATTCAAAACAGATTTATTCCTGCGCAATAGCAACAGGGCTTTAATTCGTTTTCCAACAGAATTGGATTGGAGCGAGTCATGGCTGGTGGTATAGGTATTCATCGCGCATCTACCGCATCAAATTTAATACGTGGGTCTACTAATACATAGGCGAGGTCGCCTATGATCCTGGTGATTAATGCAATGAGGGTGAATAAATAAAGGCTGCCGAGCACCACGGGATAATCGCGGGAATTAATGGATTCAAACGATAATAAGCCCAGGCCGTCGAGCGAAAAGAGGGTTTCAATCAACAGGCTGCCGGTAAAGAACGCGGCGATAAAAGTTCCCGGAAAACCGGTGACCAAAGGAATCAAGGCGTTGCGCAATACATGTTTCCACATGACGCGGCCTTCAGATAAGCCTTTGGCCCGCGCAGTCAAAACATATTGGCGATGGATTTCTTCCAGGAAAGTGTTTTTAGTCAGCAAGGTTTTTAATGCGAAACTGCTTACTACTGAGGCCGTTACCGGCAGGGCAATATGCCAGAGATAATCTTTGGTTTTGCCCCACGCGCTTAAATCAGCCCAATTGTCAGAGGTTAAACCGCGCAGTGGAAAAATATCCCAGAATGAACCGCCGCCGAATAAGACAATTAACAGAACACCCAAAACAAAACCGGGTACGGCATAGCCGGTGAGGATTGCCAGGCTGGTAATAAAATCAAATTTACTGCCGGCTCGCACCGCTTTTGCTACCCCCAGCGGGACTGACACCAGATAGGTCAGAATAAATGTCCATACGCCCAGCGAAATGGAAACGCCCAACTTTTCCTGGATTAGGGACCACACATCTTTATTACGGAAATAGCTTTCACCAAAATCAAAACGCACGAAGTTTTTAAGTAAGTTGGTGTAGCGTTCCATAATCGGCTTATCAAAACCATAAAGTTTGGTAAGGCTTTCAATTTGCTTGTCATCAATTCCCTGCCGGCCACTGTAGCCCCAGCTACCGCCAGAGGCGGCACCTTCTGCACCTGTTCGCGCACTGTCATCATCAATACGTGCCAGGGCATTTTCTACCGGACCACCCGGAACAAATTGGGTCACAATGAAGGTTAATGTTAAAACGCCAAATAAAGTCGGCACCATTGCCAATATGCGTTTGATGAGGTAATAAATCATTTTTAACTTCCAGGGCCAATAGCAACAGACAGTATCGCGACGCAGTGACCATTGCAGAAACCACGCCACATTTTAAAAAATAATTAAATTAAATTAACGCGGCAGTAAACGAGGAAATAAAAGGCTTTTGACTTGAGGGAGATGTATTTGAGAGACCAGAGCGCGAAGCAAAGTGTTTATAATTCAACAAACCAAAATAAATATCTGATATATGTGTTTGAAAATAAATAGTTTTATAGTGTTATAAGAATATAACCATTATCACCGGCAACCGCTTAAAAAAGGTGTAAGCAACACACCATCCTGCTCGCAATTGGATTCCGGAATGGTGTGTATAAAAATATCCATCAGCCTCCTGCCGCTATGGTTCCCGCATCAAATGCTGCACGTTTTTTTGCTGATGCAGCACTGTATTCATCCGGTGGAATTCCGTTTAAATAATAATTTCCGATGTGATGCAAGCGCCAGCGTATAGGATCATGGGTGGTATGGACGCGAGAGTCGCCGAAAAACCGATTCAAATTAAATTTGTTATAGGCCGAACTTGCACCCAGCAGTGAAAAGAAATCACTCGATATGGCAATAGAAGCATGGTCTGATTGTGCACGCGCAGCTGCCACAGCAAGAATCAATTCATCTTGCAGATGATCATTGTCCGCAGTGTTGCGGTACTCATCAAACAAGGTAGCGGCATCGCGTAATAAAGATTCTGCGGTGCGGACTTCAATGGCATAATCGCCAATCTGTTTAATGATTAAAGGCTCCTGAGTTGCGCGCTCAACCTCGGCATCAACCCAAACATGGGAGTGGTTGTGCAGATATTTTACGGCGGCATCCAATGCACCGCGTGCAATGCCCGTATCAATTGCTGCGTGCAGAATTTGGGGCCAGGTCAGGTTGGTGCGAACCGGCGCGGTTTCTTTTATATCAGCAGAGGCCGCTTCTTTTGCGCGCTGGGTGACAAAGCGATCATCCAGAACCACATTTTCAAAATGCACACTTCCACTCACGGAGTGCTGTTGGCCGAAAGCATCCCAATCGTCAGCCAGGGTTAAACCCGGTGTATTGCGATTTACCAGAAAGCCGATATCGCCCTCAGTAGTTTTTGCACCGGCAGAAATCCACTCCGCCAAATGTGAGCCGGTTGTATAAAACTTGCTGCCGTTAACAACCCATTTCCCTTCCGCATTGCGCGCGGCCTTGGTCTTGTGATCAAACTTGGTTTTTCCGCCCACTTCGGCGCCGGCATGTCCCAAACGTTTGCCTGCAAGGACATCCCTGATCAGCAAATCGCGCGCTTCACCTGCCCGTCGCTGAAAAATTCCACGCAACATCACATTGTGTATTTGCAAAAGCTGGCCCACACCACCGTCTGCGGCAGAAATAATACGCACCGTCTCAACAATGGTAGCGATGGATGCACCCAAACCGCCGAACTCACGCGGTACCGCAATAGTGGTAAGCCCCGATTGCGAGAGAATTTCAGCCTGGCGAAAAGGTATTTTATGTTGCTGGCTGTGGTCATCTGCAAGCACAGCAATTTCTGCCGCCGCTGCATGGGCCGCTGCAATCGCATCAGCTTCAGTGGCAAACACTCGAACAGGCGTCGTTACAAGCTCCGGTGTTTTGTTTACTGCTGAAATAGTCATAGGCGTATATTCTGTATGTGATGTTAATTAGGTTCAGGGTTATAGGCTCATTGGTAAATTGCACTCGACAATTTAATTCAGTGCACCACTTGCCGCAGCCAGTTCTTCTTTGCGCAAACGTGCTGCACGCCCGTACTCATCAGGCGGGACACCATTGAGGTAATAGTTACCTACATGGTAAATACGCCAGCGAATAGGATCATGGATGGTGTGAACCCGTGCATCAGCCCAATAGCGATGAAGGTTCCACTTGGCCAGCGTGGAATTGGCGCCGGTGAGTGAAAATAAATCGCGCCCTATGAATAACGAGGCATAGTCCGAGCGCGCACGCGCTGTGGCAACCGCCAGAATCAACTCATCTTGCAGCGCTTCATTTTCAGGATCTGCTTTATGTTGATCGAAAGTGTGCGCAGCATAGCGTAGTACCGATTCAGCACCGCGTACCGCCACCGCATACTCGCCGATACGTTTGATAATGTGATGCTCATGCGAAGCTTGATCCACATCTGCATCGACCCATACGCGGGTATTATTGCGCAGGTAATCCGTCGCCGCTTCAAGTGCGCCCCTTGCTATACCCGTATCAATTGCAGCGTGTAATATTTGCGGCCAGGTTAAGCCTGTGCGGCCCGGCAAACCTTTCGCACCCGCAGCTCCCGGCTTGGGTGCAAAACGCTCATCGACTTCAACATTGTCAAAGCGAATACTGCCGCTGACAGAATGTTGTTGGCCAAATGCATCCCAGTCGTCTTCCAGGGTAAGGCCAGGTGTGTTGCGATTGAGCAGAATACCGAGCGGGCCAAGATCACTGGTTGCTGATATGGAAATCCACTCTGCCAAAAAGCAGCCTGTGGCAAAGACTTTACGGCCGTTCAGGATTAATTTACCTTCGCTGTTACGCTCTACTCGTGTAACGCCGCCCTTTCCTTTTCCCAAGCCTTCAGCGAGGGCATTTCCAAAACGTTTGCCATCCAGGATATCGCGAATTAAACGCGCGCGAAATTCATCGTCAGGCCGCTGGAAAACACCGCGAATCATTACATTATGAATTTGTAAAATCTGGCCCACACCGCCATCGGCAGCGGAAATAATGCGCACCACATCCACCACGGTTGCTATGGATGCACCTATACCGCCGAATTCTTTCGGGGTGAGAATGGATGTCAATCCATATTCTGAAAGTATCTCGGCCTGGCGGTAGGGAATTTTGTCATTTAACGCGCGATCAGCCGCGAGGATTCGAATTTCCTTCGCTGCTTCATGGGCTGCGGTAATTGCCTCAGCGTCGTTTGCCAGTCGCTTGATAGCAGGAGAATCTCTGCGTACAGCGGAATTTTTTGATTGGGGAATACTCATCGCAAATTACTCATTGAATTAATCCGGTCACTTATGGGTAAAAATAAAAAAACGGGCGAAACATAGATCGCCCGTTTTTAACTCGTGTTTAATTACCACTTGTAAGTCAAGGTTGCCGAGTAGAAGCCGCCGACTGCATTGACCGGACCGTTGTTTACATAGCTGTAAGTCTGGAATGGCCAAAGCGCGGTACTGCCGGCGGGAAGCAAAGGCGGTTTTTCATCAAATAAATTATTCGCATTCAACCGCAAGTTAAGATTTGATGAGAAGTCGTAACCCAATTGCAGGTCAGTAACCCACACATCACCCACACTGAAAATAACCGGTGTGGCTGATCCGGCAACTGTAGTCGAACGTTTGATTTCGCCGTAACGGGTTGCGGTGAGCCCTGCCGACCAATTTGCCAGGCTCCAGTTAATGCCGATCACACCTTTAAAGCGCGGTGCGAGGTATAAGAGGTTTACTTGCGATGCTGCGCTGTAAAGCGGGATATTAAATGTCGACAGGACTTCCGGTGTAGGTGCAATTCGCTCCAGCTTAGTGTCGTTGTAGTTAGCCGCTAAGGTCCAGCGAAAAGTTCCGGCATCACCCGTATCAAAAACTCCGTCAAGCGTAATATCAACACCTTCGGTTTTGGTATCGCCGGCATTGATGAGATAAGAAATACCGTCATTCGGACCAAAGCTGGGTGATGCAGCCCTAACCAAAGCACCGGAACCGGGATGTGTGGATTCCCTGAAGGTACTCAGTTGCGAAATGCGCCCGTCAACCGATATTTGATAAACATCAATCGCGAGATTTACATTTTTAAAGGGTTTGGCAACTATACCCAGGGTATAACTGACCGACTCTTCAGGTCGCAAAGATTTGGCACCCAGCGCCTGCGCCTCAGGCGAATTCACCGGCAAGGTGTGATTGGTGAACTCAACGGTAACACCGGTAGATTTAAAAGTCTGGGCAGCTAACGCAGGTGCCTGAAAGCCGGTACTGGCCGTAGCGCGCACGGCAAATTCCGGAATAAAGTCGTAGCGCGTTGAAATCCGCCCGGTTCCTATATCACCAAAATCGGAATAGTCTTCGTAGCGCGCCGCCAAATCAATTACCCATTTTTCTGTGGGATAAATTGACGTACCGGCATAAAGTGCAAAACTATCGCGCGAGTCATCGGCAACATCTTCCGGCCGTACACCTGTATCCGCTTGTGAACCTGCATCGGAAATTGAAATAGGCTTGCCGGCATTCGGGCCGTCAAGAATCGGTTGGCCGCCATGATTCCAGGATTGTTCTTCGCCTGCACTGCGGCTGTAGGTTTCGTGGCGATATTCGGCACCGAAAGATATATCAGTCGTAACACCGAATAATCCTTCATTGATGGTGCGGCGCAAATCAAGGTTATTTGTCCACGCCGTGTATTCATAGGTACCGAGATAAAAATCTTTTTTGCTCGCCAAACCATAACTGGGGCTGTTAGAACTGAATTGGTAGGTGTCAATAGTATCGCTGCCATACACAGTGCTCAGGTCCCAAATCCATCCTGCAAAATCATCGCCTTTAACACCGAGCTGCAAGGAGTAATCCTTTTCTTTTACACCGGTATAAGGTGTAAAACCATCCGGCCAAATTGCACGTACAACCTGGTCGCGCGATGGAAAGCGAAAGTGCTGCGCCGAACGTCCTTCACGGTCGGCATAGCTGGCAAAACCGTAGAGTTCCGTGTTTTCATTAATCGGTAATCCCAAGTCCGCCGTCAGTGCACCAAATTTGCCTTCCGGTACGCCACCGGATGCACCGAATACTATGCTGTCGCGATCTACACTCGCCTCACGTGGATCGGGTGTTGCACCGGCTGGCAGCAGCGGCCCGGTCGAGCGATTACCAACAGGAAGGATCGGGTTGCCTGATGCATTGCGCGGAAAATAAAACAAAATATTATCCGGCACACGACTGTCGCGATAGGCGGGTTTTTGGTCATCAACTTGCGCGGATAATTGCAAATGCCCACCATCACCCACTTCAAAACCTGCGCGGCCGATATATTGTTGTACCTGGCCATCGCCCTCAAAATATTCGCCTACCCGCGCTGAAATTTCCCCACCGCTGGAATCATTTTTGGTGATGATATTGATAACACCGGCAATTGCATCTGAACCGTAAATGGCGGAAGCACCATCCCGCAATACTTCGATACGCTCAATAGCACCGGTGGGAATCAAACCCAAATCAACCGGAGCCGCGGCGGCAAAACCACCAGCGCCCAAACGCGCGGTAGAGTGACGGCGTTTGCCGTTAACAAGAACCAGCACGTGGCTGCTGTTCAAACCGCGCAATTGCCCGGCACGGACCACTGAATTGGTTCCATAACCGGGTAACCCGGGCACATTGAATGAAGGCAGTGTGTTATTTAAAGTTTGCAGTAAACCGGTTTGGTTTGCCTGGGTGATAGTGTCATCAGACAGGACGTCAATAGGTGCAGTACTGCTTTTAACCGTGCGATTGCTGCCACGGGAGCCCGTAACTGATACTGTTTTAAGTCGCGTAGCGGGTTTGACATCGGTACTGCTCACTGCGGCAATTTTTTTCTGTACATCTCCACTGTCCTCCTGGGCTGTTTCTGCTGCAAAAGCGGTAGCGCTCCAAGCCGCCAACATGACACCCTGAGTGATTTTCTTAACCTGAAACATGCTTGCTCCTCAATATTTTTAAACTTCAAATCCACTGGTAATAGTCGTTCAAATGGATATGGTGGAGATGCACAAAAATATAATTTTTGACCACAATAGCCTAAGCAATGACCATATAGCACCAGTCATGCCAAGCTTATTTAAGGAATAAATTTAATTTTAACGACACAAAAAACACTATAAAAATAGTGCTTTCGAATTATTTGAAAAAACTAATAGTGGATAAGAAAAGCAGCAAATAACTGGACAGCATTAAATTCCTGTTGATTTTTATGCAAAAAGGCTATGGATGTTTATTATTCAACAGAAGTAATAGATTTAATATTCTAGCGTTTTTTTCACTATATTTAATTCGCTAAAGCCTTATAAACAGCCAAAGCTAAAGAATCAAACTGATATTTTTACCAAAGCCTTTCTGATAAATTCTACAGCGCCGATAAATAACGGATGCCAACTACTATTAAGATGTTGGCTTAACGGCTGCCAGAAAAATTTGAACAGATGTCCTCCACCGTCGTTTGTGTAAAACTCCCAGGCCTCCGGCAGATTCCCTTCATACGTCATCAAATAAAAGCCCCACACCTGATTCTCAAAACCCGTATCCCATACTCCAAGCATGATGTATGGATAAGCTGCCAGACCTGACTCCTCGGCCAGCTCCCTGACACAGGCATCCACCAACGGTTCATCTTTTTCAATAGTGCCTTTCACCAGTTGTCTTCCCGCAAGCGGATGCTCGAACGCTAAAATTTCGAGTTCATCATCTATTTTTCTCAGAATTACGGGGCAAGCTTTATTCATGGCTGGGCATTAGGAAAAGTTGAGCGGTGATTTTTAAATTGCACATAATAAAAAATCGGGCATAAGCCCGATTTGCAGTTTATATCCATTTAATCCTTTCATCCGAAAAATCCTTTTGCCCACATCCTTACAGGCAGTCCTGAACTATCTACCACATCCATAGGTAGATAATTTTTTCATTGTTTAGGCTGCTTTAGTTGCTTTTTCCGCAGCAACAATTTTTTCTGCTTCCGCAAGCGGCGCCGGATCAATCCACTCATTTACATCGTAATCATGAGCAATATAACCCCAGTCGCGCAGGAAATTTTTCTGGACCGTCAAGCCCTCAATATATTGTGCTGATAATTTTGGTGTGAAAGATAAGTGTACGTCTTTACCGTGCGAGCCCAATATATCCTCACGTGAACCGCCACCATCTTCCGGTGCCAATAAATCCACTACTTCGTCATGATGTTGTGCCGCCCACTCGGCCGTACGCAATAATACTGCCAGATACCTTACAACAACTTCTGGATGCTTTTTCAAAAATGCGCGATCAACTGTTACAGGGCGAGGAGTGCCATTATTAACACGCAACAATGGATCTTTCAGGGTATTGATATTAATGACTTCGTGATAGCGCTCATCTTGCGATAAACGATAGCCGCGGGCAAAGCGCAAGAAAATCGCATCTACTTCGCCGCTATCCAGTGCGGATAATTCAATATTGCGCGGCTCACCGGTACGCGCCTGGCGCGGACCATCTTCGGAATCGTATGACGGAGCTTCGAGGTCAACCAGGGTAACATCCTGAACACTTAAACCTTCCAGCTTCAATGCAGTTTCATAACCGTGCTGTGCTGCACCGCGCTGGAAATCAATAACTGCGTTGCGGTGTAATGGCACACCGAGACGCTTACCTTTTAAATCGGCAACAGTTTTGATGCCGCTGTCTTTACGGGTCAGGATTCCCTGGTATTCATCCAGCCAGGTGATAGCCACAACGACCGTATCCTGCCCCTGACCCTTCGCCCATAATGGCGGAATATTTCCACCTTCACGGAACATGCCGCTTTGGCTGTGGTTATAGTGAGAATTGCGAACCGCTAAGCTGTGTGAATCGCGCAGTGAGTGCAGGATAGTGCCGGGCTTGGCAAACTCTTCCTGCAACCAGTTTTTACGAATTGCCAGGGCCGATGCGGTAGCGGCACCGCAACGGGTGTAATAAAGCTCTACAGGATTTGCAGATGATTGTGACATAGCTATTGCTCCGTATTATTAATTCAGTATGAAAAACTAACCGCACAAGTGTTGCAATTTAACTTTACAGACCAGGACGTTTACCAATTCCTATGCAGCAGTTTTTGTGCCAGAAACATCCTCAGCAGTAAATAGCTGTCCATGGCAGCCATATCATTCAAATTTCGTTTAAAACGGTTGTGGTTTTTAAAAACCCTATTGAAATGCTGAAAATGGAACAGACGGCGATACACAATGGATGCTGGATTTCCAGCAATATATTGCAGCTTTCGGATAAGCTGTTTGGTTTTCATCACAAAAAAATAGCCCGCATGTACGGGCTATTTATCCAGCAATAATATAAGTACTTCCGGGACACTATTTTTGGTCCTGCGCTAGCAATTTTTTAGCCTCGTCCAAGGGGCGTGAGTCAATCCAGCCATCAAAATCAAAATCCCTGTCGAGGATACCGTGCAACAGCAGAAAATCCTTTTGCTGGCGAAACAGTTCAATACGTTCATTGTCCAGGTCCGGATGCAAGGATAAGTGGAAATCATTTTTGTAAGTGGCTGCAACCGCAGACGCACTTCCACTTGTCTCACCTTGGAGCACTTTTTGGATTTGATCCAAATTGGTTTTGGCCCACTCCGCCGCGCGCAAGGTTTGATATAAATAACGTACAACCACATCAAAATGATTTTTAATTAAATCCTCATGAACTGTAATCGGGCGCGGAGTGCCATTGTTAACGCGAAAACGCTTTTCCGGAAAACCGTCAATATCAATACCGACAACCAAACCATATTCCTTTGCTTTATCTTGAGCAGCGGCACCTTTGACATAGACAGCATCTACCAGACCGGCTGCCAGTTGTTCATAGGCCCAGCCGTCCTTTACTTCAACAAATTTTACATCGTCAAAGGTGAGCCCCGCGTAGCTCAATGCACCTTTAATACCGTGAAGCGTCATACCTCGCCAAATACTTCTGCCACGGGTTGCTTTTTGTACGGGATAATCGACTAATTGCGGCAAGGCAATTCGCTTACCTTTAAGGTGTTTTGCTTCGGTAATACCGGAATCAGCGCGCACGATAATGGATTGTCCTTCGTCAATCCAGGTTAGGCCGATTAAGCGTGTGGGCGCATCTTGCGCGCGCGCGGCAATTGCCAACAAATTTCCGCCTTCACGAAAAAGGCCCGGCAATTCGTGGTCATAATGGTGCGCACGCAGTGCATTTTTTTGTTCAAGTGTGCCGGATTTTTCACTATCGCGCTCTTGCAAGGTACCGACGCTGATACCACTTTTAGCAAATTCCTGATCGAGCCATCCCAATTTATAAGCCAGGCCGCTCGCAGTAGGAACAGGGCAACGGGACAACCAGATTTTATCAAGCGCTGTATCAATAACAGGTTGGAGTAACGCAGTTTGTGTAGACATAATAGTGCTTCCTTAATTTAACCTAATAAATAAAATAACTTCTGTTTAATTCACCCGCAAAAAACGTTCAACAAACACAACTCAATATGAGACCTTTGTATAAATAAACTATTTCCAGAACAAGTACCGCTTTATGATCCGAAACCCTGCAAGTCACGACTGCATGGATGCAGGAGGTAGGGCAATGCAGGAGCAATTGCCGGGAGATGACTTGCGGGAGCTACAGGAATGTAGGTATGCGTTTTCGAATCATAAAGCGGTACTTGTAATCTACGACACGATTCGTGCGATCTTCTCAACATCAATTTTTTATAGCATTTTTATCCCACCAGTAAGCCAATGCCCATTCATAGACGCTGTAATAATCGGGCAGTATTTCCGGATATGCCAAATGGGTTGCATAAGCAACGCGGTGTGCGAATGAATAGCGTTCAGGAACTATGTAATAACCATGCATCAATACCCGGTCCAGGGCATGGGCTACTGTTTTTAATTCCTCAGGATCTTTTGCAGCCGACAGCTTCACCAACAGGCTGTCTATCACAGGCGATTTAACACCTATAACATTTTCGGAACCTTCGACATCAGCATCGGCACTGTTAAATTTTGAAGCTATATCGCCACCGGGCATACGCGATTCACGCAAGACAATATTCGTTAAATCAAAATCAAATTTCTGCATGCTGCGACGGGTGGTGGCGGCATCGGTCAAACGGCGTTTGATAACAACGCCATACAGGGCGAGATTTCTAAGATATGTTTCAATACGCGGCAGAGGAATGCCTTCGGACATACTGACTTCGAGTAAAAAAGGTTCGCCACGCGCATTGCGTAATGCCCCATCGCGATAGACCCAGCCCGCCTCCTCCAAAAGTTTTTGGCCGGCGATAATATTGTCGCGCAAGCTGCGCGGCGCTTCAGTGGAGGGTAACTCGACCATAGGCCCGAATACCGCAGGATCAAGCTGATCGCGATAGGGCTCAAGTAATTTGAGCTCTTCGGCAGAAGGCAAACCGCTGGCGGCTAGATCAGTGGTAGAAAAATAACTATAAGGCTGGCGGTATTCTTCATAAAAGATATTTTTATTGACCCAATAAAAATCAAAAGCCAAACTGAATGCTTTCCGTACCCGCACATCCTGAAAGCGTTCATGGCGCAAGTTAAAAATATAACCATTCATGGACGGAATGTTCTTATGCGGCAGCAGTTTTTTAACTGCCTCCCCACTGGTAAAGCGCACACCGGTGTAAACGCAACACCAGTTGCGCGCCTTACCTTCCACATTAATATCAAAAGTCCCTGCTTTAAAAGCTTCTACCTGTAAATCAGAGTCCCTGAATAATTTGTAGGTCACCTTATCAAAATTATGACTGCCCGCATGGCTGGGTATTTTTTCACCCCAATAATCAGGATTACGTTTGAAGTGAATATTGCCATGCGAAAAATCAACGCCGCTTACAATATATGGCCCGCTGGCAATGGGAGGCTCTTGCACAATCTCATCAAAAGCCGGGCGCTGGCCTGCAGTTTTTTCGCCCCAGCGAGGCGAAAATACCGGCAAGCTGCCCGCTACAAATGCCAGCTCCCGGCTTTTGCGGGAAAAATAAAAGCGAACTGTCAAAGCATCAACGATTTCAGCTTTAGTAATCGCATTAAAATAAAGCCGGAATTTAGGTGATGTTTTCTTACTTGTTAAAACATTAAAGGAATATTTAACATCCTCGGCCGTAATCGCATCGCCGTTAGAAAAACGTGCGGCAGGATTCAAACGGAAAGTGGCAGAGCTATTATCACTTGCAACCTCTATATCCTGTGCAAGTAAGCCGTATTGCGTCATTGTTTCATCAAGGCTGTAAACAGCCAGGGTTTCAAAGGTTAATTCCAGCAGACCCGGTGCAGGCCTGCCGCGCAAGGTAAAAGGATTGAGCTTATCAAAATTAGTCGATTCAGAAGTGGCAAGGTTAAGTGTACCGCCTTTAGGTGCATCGGGATTTGCATAATTAAAATGCAGGAAATTTTCCGGATACTTCGGCTCGCCATACATGGCAATACCATGGGCGGCATGGGAATCCGTCTGATAAAGGCTTACCAGTAAAAAACACAGGCAGCGAACATAACTTACATAAATCGTCATAATTTATTGACCGTAAGGCATAAAATACTGAATTTCATCCTATTGGAATTGAATAATTAATTGCGGATATCTTTCAGGTTATTACGGCGGGCATCCAGCGCATCGCGCAATCCCTCGCCGATAAATGTAAGTAATAATAATGTTGTCACCAGCACGCAAAAAGTTGGGATAGATATCCACCAGGCATAAAGATAGGTTTTACTTTGCGCTAAAAGCTCACCCAGGCTGGGCGTAGGTGCAAGTACACCCAGGCCCAAAAAATCCAGACTGGTCAGTGCCATAATTGCTGCACTCATGCGGAAAGGTAAAAAGGTAATGACCGGCACAAGGCTGTTAGGTAACACATGTCGCCAAATAATTTGCAGGTTTGAAAGGCCCATAGCCCGGGCAGCTTTTACATATTCCATTTGCCGGTTGCGTAAAAATTCGGCGCGAACATAGTCGGCTAATACCATCCAACCGAACAGCGACAAAAGCACGAACAGGAGCAATAAACTTGGCTCAAATAAAGAGGCAAAAATAATCAACAGATATAATTCCGGTAAAGCGCCCCATATTTCAATTAATCGTTGGGTTACAAAATCAACCTTTCCACCAAAATAACCTTGAATAGCACCCAAGAAAATACCTATTGCACTCCCCACCAGAGTCAGCAATACACCAAACAACACGGAAAGACGAAACGCATAGAGCAAACGTGCAACAATATCCCTGCCAATAATATCTGTACCCAGCAAGTTATCTGCCGATGGTGCAGCAGGATGAGGTGACTGGTTTTGATAATTCATAGCGCGATAATCCCATTGGTTTAATGGAAAAACGGCAAAATTATCGGCTTGCGCCAGCTGCGACTTTATAAAAGGTGAATGATAATCCGCCGGTGTTCGCAATATCCCACCGTAATCAACCTCTGAATATTCCGAAAAAACCGGAAATCGCCATTCATTCTGGTAGCGGACAACCAAGGGCTTATCATTTGATATAAATTCAGCAAATAAACTGGTTATAAATAAAGATACAAAAATAATAAAACTATAATACCCAAGTTTATTAGCTTTAAATTTCTTCCAAATAGTGGACTTTTGAATAAGGCTATCCGGCGCAATAGCATGTCTTTTTTCACCACTGATTTTTCCAAGATAATTAAACCTCGTAAAAAATGCATATTTTTTTACAAATACATTACCTTTATTATTAATAAACTTGTTGGATGTATTCATGGCCTCAAACCTTGTTTGCGCTAAATTTAATACGTGGGTCAGCTAGCACATAGGCAATATCTCCCAGCAACTTGGTTACCAGGCCTACCAACGTAAATAAATATAGGGCTCCCAAAACCACAGGATAATCACGGCGCTTGATGGATTCAAAGGCGAGCAGCCCCAAGCCGTCCAGCGAAAAAAGCGTTTCAATTAATAGGCTGCCGGTAAAAAATGCAGCAATAAAGGCTGTAGGGAACCCGGTTATTAAGGGCAACAATGAATTTCTAAAAATATGCTTCCACAACACCCTGCGCTCGCTTAAGCCCTTAGCCCTTGCAGTGAGCACATAATGCTTTTTAATTTCTTCCAGAAAAGAATTTTTTGTCAGCATGGTTTTGATCGCAAAATGACTGACAACTGAGGCGGTTATTGGCAAAGTAATATGCCATAAATAATCCCACAACTTATCCCACCGGCTTAATTCAGACCAGTTATCCGAAGTTAATCCGCGCAAGGGAAATAAATTCCAGTAGGTGCCACCCCCCAACAGCACAAGCAGTAATACTGCCAGCACAAAACCAGGTATGGCATAACCAAAGAGCACTAGAACGCTGGAAATAAAATCAAACCGGGAACCGGAACGAACAGCTTTTGCTACACCCAAAGGCACAGAAATTAAATAAGTCAATACAAACGTCCACATCCCCAAGGTAATTGATACCGGTAACTTGGACTTAATAAGATCCCATACACTTTGCTTGGTGAAATAACTTTCACCCAAATCAAAAGTGATGAATTGCTTGATCATCTTCCAATATCGATCAATGACAGGTTGGTCAAAGCCATAGATTTCCTTAAGCAGTTTTATTTGCTCCGGATCAACCCTGGTACTGGCGGTATAATTGGTCTGCCCTACACCGCTGCCTTCAGCGCTGGAAAGGTGAGTCACTCCCTCAAGTTCAAGTACAATTTGCTCCACCGGCCCACCGGGAACAAATTGTGTAACAATAAAAGTGAGCGTAATAACACCAAATAAGGTTGGTAACATAACCAGCAGGCGTAAAAAAATATATTTAAACATTCACTACACCTTTAGAATAATTTCAAAGTCTTATTGCCAGCTATGCTGCGTTAAAAAAACTTAACTGTCGCAGAGATACCATAAGTCCGTGGTGCGCCGTAGGAATAAGAGCCCGTTATCAATGATGTATTTCTATACAAGGTATCCGTAGCATTATTTGAATAAAGACGCAGGGTATATTTTCTATCCGGCGAGGTATAACCAACCGACACATTACCGATTGAATAAGGATCTTCTATCAAATCGCGGCTGATCTGATCGGTTGCGTTGAAATAAGATTTACTGCGGTAAGCCCAATCTGTATCAAACAGGAGCTCACCGCCGCTACTCAAAGGAACCTTGTAGCCAAGTTGCACATTGCTGATAATACGCGGGACACGATTGAACCAATTACCACGGACATTGGTCGTGGGTGAATCCTGGAAGTCGGTAAATTCGGTATTGTTGTAGCCAAGATTAAATTGCAGGCGCAAATTTTTTATCGGAATAAAAGTGAGTTCACTTTCCAAGCCCTTTGAATAGCCACCTTTTGCATTAATAAATGTAATGACTTGCTGGTTATTCGTATCAAGGGTTGTAGCTTTTTGCTGAATATCCGTATAGTCATAATAAAAACCGGACAAATTGAATACAATACGGCGTTCAAGCCATTCACTTTTAAAACCTAGCTCATAAGATTTTAAATGCTCAGGTTCAATCACCTGGACCAGGTTTTGGCGCTGGGCTCCCGCATTAAAATTACCGCCATTAAAACCCTTGGCGTGCCGGAAATAAACGCGGAAATTGTCAGTTAACTCATAGCCCGGCGTAATATCATAGGTTACAGCATTCCAGGTTTTTTCATCCTTTTGAATCGCTGCTGTTGTTAAGGTGCCATTGATTTTATCAACTTCCCACCAACGGTTCACATCAGTAAATGCAAAACCTGTTGTTGCGGTTCTGGCAAGCAAGTCAACTGAGGCCGTATCTTTGGTATTGCGTAGGCCCAGCGCCAGATTAAACTTCTCGGTAAATTGGTAGGTCAGGTTACCGAAAATGGCAAAGTTTTTATTACCTGATTCATATTCACTGATTTGATAACTGATTTTTTTAGCTGAACCGTTCGCGTTTTTGGAACCGGGGATAACACCCGTATCTGAATCACTTTTTAATGTTCCGTCAAAATAAAAAGCACCCACGATCCAGGTTAAGGGGTTTTCATTACTTGAAGTAAGACGCAACTCCTGACTGAATTGATCAACGGTAAAGCGGCTGCGGGTACGGGTTGATTCGTAAGGAACCGCATCGCCGCCAAACTGCTCCCGTGAAAAATCCTCTACTCCGGTAATTGACGTAAGTTCTATACCCGATGCAAATTCTTTATTTAAGGTTAAGCTCGTTCCTAATTGATCGAGTTCATCCGTGCGTTCAACAGTTGAAGGAACCTGGAAACGCGATTGTCCGGCTGCACCTTTGCTACCGCTGGTTAAGACCGGGCCGTTAAAATCGCGGAAATGAATATTCAGGTTTGCAGTAAATGTATCCGTTAATTTACCTAAAAATTGCAGACGCCCTGCGCTATCACGCCAATCTTCAGTGCCGGGATAAAGATTATTTTGCGCGTAGCGGTCTGATGCTTGCGTTGATAAAGACAATCGGCCAGCGAGACGATCCTCAATAAGGGCGCCGCCAACGGCCCCCTCTAATAAGTTTTCATTAAAATTTCCATATGATGCTTTTATATAGGCATCAGGTTCAAACGCTGGCTTTTTAGAAATAAAATTAATGGCGCCACCGGTAGTATTCTTACCCCATAAAGTCCCCTGCGGGCCGCGCAATACTTCCACTCGCTCAAGGTCAAAAATCGGAAAGCCCACCGTTGAAGCATTCCAGATGTAGACATCATCGTTATAAGTACCTATGGGGTTAACATTCCAGATAGACGCATCAGACAAGCCAATGCCGCGGATATAAAATTTCGGCCGCCCGTGCCCATCTGTGGTATCTGCCGTCATGTTGGGGACAAAGCGAATAACATCACCGGCGTTACGCACTTCACTATCGCGAACAGTATCACCACCTATAAGGCTTACTGCCGATGCAATATGCTGAATACTTTGTTCGCGTCGCTCAGCCGTTACCAATACTTCCTCTACACCAATTATATCCTGGGCTTGGTCATTATTTTTCTTCAGCGTATTTTCTGCCAAAACAATCTCTGTCTGGGCAAAACTATTGAACGATGTGGAGGCAATAATAAAAGTAGATAAAAAATATTTAAGCGACTTGGGATTGATGTACATAGCAGAGCACTAACCTGATCAAGAATTTATCAGGCCAATGCAGCATTTATGCCAAACGAATGTATGAATTTACCCAGCTGTTTTACATGGATTTTGTAAAATTTATCAGCAAATAGTAAATTGAAAGTAATTAACAATAATTGAATTGTTTAAATTTACTCACTAACGCAACAACGCGGTAGTGAGATGAATAGAATCAAACACTCACGCAAGAAAGCTTTACTCACTTATCAATATAGCAAGTGCCGCTAGCGAGTATTAGGATTAGCCGGACGCGGTAAGGCCAAATGCTCTCGCAGTATTTTGCCGGTATATTCCTTGCGAAAAATTCCGCGTTTTTGTAATTCAGGTACAACCAGATTAATAAAATCTTCCAAATCACTCGGCAAAAGCGAAGGTTTAAGATTAAACCCGTCAGCTGCGCCATTTCTGAACCAGTCTTCCAGTTGATCAGCAATATCAGCGGGAGTGCCAATTACCGTGCGGTGACCGTTCACAGCGCTGAAGCGTACAAGTAGTTGGCGAATGGTCAGGTTCTCACGACGTCCCAGCTCTACAGCCTGATGCCAGCGACCCTGGCCATTCGCAGGCACAGCTAAATTATCCGGTAATGGCAAATCAATAGAGTGTTTGGTCAGATCAACACCAAAGGCTTCCTTGATATGGGATACATCTACCGAATTTTGGAAGGACTCCAACTTCTCCTGGGCTTCAGCGCGTGAGCGCCCTATGTGGTAGAACAATCCCGGCGATACTATAAGGTGATCCGGATCGCGATTATATTTTGCCAAACGCCCTTTTACATCGCTATAAAATTCCTGCGCTTCTTCAATAGTCTGCGCTGCTGCATAAATTAATTCGGCGTATTGCGCTGCAAACTCACGGCCGCGCTCGGAATTACCTGCCTGGAAAAAAACCGGTTGCCCCTGTAGCGGCCGCGCTATATCCAACAAGGTATCAGCATCAAAATATTTACCGTGATGGTGAACTGCATGACCGGCTGCCGGATTATAAAATTGACCTGACTCCTTGTCGGGATGATCAAATGCATCGTCGTCCCAGCTGTTCCACAGCGAACGGGTTAACTCAACAAATTCTGAAGCTCGCTCATAGCGCTCATCGTGATCCAGCTGGTCTTTAATACCAAAACTTTTTATTGCACTTTCTTGCAGTGAAGAAACAATATTCCAGCCTACACGACCACCGCTTAAATGATCGAGTGATGACAATTGGCGTGCAAGGTTATAGGGAATATTGGTATTGGTGTTAACCGTACCTACCAGCCCTATATGGCTGGTCACCTGGGTTAAAGCCCCGATTAAAGTTAAAGGTTCAAAACCTTCACCGCGTGGACGACGGCCGCTGTTGCGAATACTGTCGGCATCTACACCGACAAAATCTGCAAAAAAAGCTAAATCAAATTTACCGCGCTCCAGCAGTTTTACCAAATCTGCCCAACGCTCAAATGATGGTTTTCCACCGGCTTCAATTCCGGCGCGGCGCCAGGCGTTTGCGTGAGTACCGTATTGCTGCACAAATACTGATAATACGAGATGCTGTCTGCTCACAACTAATTTCCTTTTAAATACGGTTTAGTAAATGCGTTAGGTTTATGAGTACCAAGGGTTGGTAATATCAGGTTGATGCGGTAATCCGGTCAATTTCAGCAAGTTCTTCCGGTGTAAAAACCCAGTTCGCTGCATTGATATTAGCCTCAAGCTGTTCTGCTGTACTGGCTCCGGCAATCACACTGGATACAAAAGGTTTTGCTAACAACCAACTGAATGCAAGCTCTAATAATGTGTGGCCATGCGCCTTGGAAAATGCATCCAGTGCCGCCAAAATTTGCCAATTGCGATCACTTAAATAGCGGCTGCTTAAGCGCGGATTATTAGCAAGCCTGGAATTTTCGGGCGGCGCTATATCGCGCTGGTATTTACCTGATAAAACTCCACTCGCGAGCGGAAAATAAGGCAAAAGCCCCAAGCCATATGCGCTGATAACATCGGTATAATCGCCTTCAATATTCCTCTTTAATAAATTATATTCGTCCTGTGAGGATATAAAACGATTGGCACCCAGCTCTTTTGCTATGAGTTGTGCCTCAACAATTTGCCAGGGTAAAAAATTGGAAAGCCCCAGGTACCGCACCTTGCCCTGACGAATCAAATCATCAAGCGCACGAATAGTTTCGTCTATGGGGGTATTGGCATCGGGCCGATGAATTTGGTAAAGATCAATCCAATCTGTCTTTAATCGTTTTAAACTCGCCTCAATAGCAGAAAAAATATAATGACGGGAGGCACCTTTAAGCTTTCCTTCGTCATCAAATTGATTACCAAATTTTGTGGCAAGGATAATATCTTTGCGCCTGACACCCAGAACTTCACCCAGAATAGTTTCTGAGCCGCCTTTATTTCCGTAAATGTCGGCGGTATCAAAAAAGTTAATACCGCTGTCCAGGGCCTTATATATAACCTTGCGAGAGCCCTCAATATCTAAGCGCCCGCCAAAATTATTGGTGCCCAGACCGACTGGTGAAACCTTAAGCCCGGAATTACCGAGTTTGCGATAGTTAATAATGGCCATAGTCTACTCATTGAATTAATCATTCACAGGTTGCTGCTATCCTGATTTAATCTATTACGACCGCAACCAGATTGTATCAAAACGCCAGGTGGGAAAATGCGAGCGTTCCGCTTCCAAGCCACCGACATTAGGTGAGTAACCGTCAAGGAAATTTCCAAAACCCCAGATTAACAAACCACCGCGGTCATGTTGGATTTGCTGTGCTTCGTGAACCAGCGGTGTACGTAATTCCACGTTGGGTTGACGCTGTGCCGCAAAATATAATTCACTGAAACGCTCATCACGAAAATTGGTACGATTGCCCGCTGATATAGGTGCATCCTGCCCTGTCGCTTGCGCTAAAAATGGCTGGCCTAATGAGCCGCCGGTACTGATTGTCCATTCATTCCTGAGCGGACCATTGAAAGTCGCATTGTCCACTTTCTTAACATTAATGGTCACTCCCGCTTCGCGCGCTTGCTCTGCAAATACCAGGGCAGAGTTTGCGCCCGCAATATCTGTCGTTAATTCCACAGTGAGATTCTCATGGCCAGCAGCACGCAACAGGGATTTCGCTTGGGTAAGATCGCGCCGGCGCTGGGGAATATTATGATTAAATGTCGGGTCGTGAGGGGCGTAGAGATCATTAGCTACCCGACCTTCACCCAACAATACGCGCGCAACCAGTTCGTCGCGATTTATCAATAAACGGAATGCCTGGCGGACACGCACATCATCAAATGGAGGTTTGGCCAAATTAAGGTTGAATGAACGCCACCAATTGGTTTCTGATCTTAATAATTTGGCTTTGGGATTGTTATCAAATAGAGATTTTTGCGCTGGATCTATCGCGTTTGCCAACTCAATTTGACCGCCGATCAAGGCTGAATAACGTGAAATTTGATCCTTGAAATCAATGATTTCCAATTCATCTGCGTAGGGCTGGCCAGGTTTGAAATAATTTTCAAACCGTGTAAACAACGAGCGCTGGCCAGGTAAGAATTCTTTTAATTTGTAAGGACCCGCGCCGACCGGATTGGTAATCGGATGATAATCTTCAGGAACTATGCCACCGAAATTAACCCAGGTATCCGGCAGGGATAGGAAATTTTGCCCTTCCTTAAAATGGATTCTTACAGTGCGGTTATCTAATTTTTCTATACGATTACGATCAACTGCGCTCACCAAATTGCCATAGGAAGAAGCCAGTTGCGGATCGGTTAAACGCAATATTGAAAAAACAACATCGTCAGCGGTAATTGTTTTTCCATTATGGAATTCCAGGCCGGGCTTGAGGCGAATTGTCCATGAAGACGCATCGGCATTAGGCTCTGCTTCTTCCGCAAGCGCAAGTTGCGGAAACATGTTTTCACTCCATTCCCACAACTTGCTATAAAGTGCGAAACCGCGAATTGTGCTGCCGCTGCCGGTTGGTTTATGCACATCCAGCGAACCCGCTTGATCGCCGTCAATAATCCCTAAACGTAAACGACCGCCACGGCGCGGACTTGTTGACAATAAGGCTGCCTGGTCCAGACCGCTCTCCTGCTGTTGACCACAGCCACTTAATAAACCGCCACCTAATAGCAAACCACCACCGACTGCAGCACTGGATAATAAAAAACCCCGGCGCGATAACTCTTTGTACATATAGGTTTCCTGATCAGAACTTATAATCAAATTGGGCTTGTACTGTACGGCCACGCATTGGTTGTAAGAAGGTATTGGTTGCTGATGACAAACCGCTGACAAAATTCAATTCGTTGGTAATGTTCAATACCTGGATGGCCGCACTCCAGTTTGGCTGGCGATAATAGAAAGTCGTATCAATATTAAATTCGGTTGGAATACGCACGGCTTCCGCAATATTCAAATACCAGGGACTGGTAACCCATGACGCGACCTGTACACCAAAACCGGAATCGAATCGGTAATCTGCATAACCGCTCAGGGTATCCTTAGGAATTTGTACAGCATCAAACCGCCCGGACGGCAAAGCGTTTAACACATTATTCTCACTGAATGCTGTGCCGTTGTTAGGTACAAACCCACGCGACGCAAAACCCGACTGCGAGGTAAGCTCGTAATAGGCTTCAATATGGCTGTAATTCAAGCCGGCTTTGAAGTTTTCACTCGGTTGATAGCGTAAGGCAGACTCCCAGCCTTTCACATGCAAACGGGTAATATTGTTGTATTGATCCGGCGACAGGTCGCGCGCCTGGCGATAAGTTGCTACCGAGAAGAATAAATCTTTATTAATGTTGACCTTATAGCCAGCTTCATACAATTCACTCAGGCTTTCGAATGCTAATGGATTCAATTCATTTGCACCGTTGGGATAAAACGTATTAGTTGTACCCCAGCTCAGGCCGCTGGCAAAACCGCCGGTGTTAATGGCCAATGAACGGTCAATGGTAAAATAGAGGGTGCTGTCGGGTGTTATTTTAAAATAGGGGCTGGCTTGCGCTGCAAATAATTTGTAGTCATTACTGTGTTTACGTAAACGATTTTGCGGATCCTGGTTTGCTAATGGATTTTCAATTTTCGCATCAACAAAACTGCGGCTTGCACCGAGATTTAAACCGAAACGCTCATTAAACAGGAAATTGTGTTGGGTAAAAACGGTCTTGGTTGACCACTCACTATCCTCTGTATATGAAGCGTAGGTTTCAGCATATAGTTTCTTGCTGTTATTAACCGGAACCATTTGCGCAAAGGTTAAATAGCCATAGTAGTCAGAGTAAACATTCCTGCCGCCATTGCTGCCAATCCATGCAGCATTGCCCCCTAACGGATTTAACCCGGTAGTAATACCGAATAATGATTGCGGTGTTTTTGTTGAAGTATTAAGAGAGATATCAAAGGCATTTATGTAATAAAAACTATTGTTCCCTGCCAGAGAAGTATTTTCTTCATTACGATAGATAACACCGCTGTTAGTGTCATGGGTAACATTCAAGCCGAACAGATTGTATTCAGTTTTCCAACGGAATTCTGTCCGGTTGTCGATAATATTATCTTTGGCCTGCACCTGAAACAGTGCTGCTGCATCGGTGGTATCTTCTGAACGCTGAACAAATGTGCTGTTTACAATGGATACATCCGCAGAAACATCCCATTCAGCACGTAATTGCGATTGAGTGCGCTTTGAGGTGTTCTGATCTTCTGCACGTTGAGCAACCTGCGGCGACAACTTCACCAATCCATTTCCGGCGAGGGATCCGTCATAGACAAAACCGACTACGCTGCCCTGAGCAGCCAAAGTGTTTGGCGAATTCACCTGAAAGCTGTTCGGAACTGCATTGTAGTCACCAGTTTGGGTATTCTTCACACGCTTGACCCAACCTGTCACCGCAGAGTCTGCCGCACCTGATGCAAAAACCGGTGACCACAAATTAGCGCCGTTACGGATAATAGGTGTAGCACGCCCTGCCCAGTATTTTGAATCATCTACCAATTCCTGGCTGGCACGGTTCCATCCGTGGGTAATATTCCAATCAAAATAATCGTCATAGCTCAGGTTCCAGTCTATGCGCAAATTATCTGTCGGTGTCCACGCAAGGGCGCCATAATAGGCATCAAAATTATTTTCAACATTAAAATAATAATCTTCCCAACGTTGGCGCGTGACACTGACACGGTATGCAAGGTCTTCACTGATAGGGCCGGTGGTATCAAGGGTAAAACGCGTACCATCCCGCGATTTTTCGTCCGGAATCCATGAACCTATAACGCCGCTGATACGGGTTTCCTGTTTGGTAAAATCCGGCTTTTTGCTCAGATAATTAATATAACCGCCGCTACCGGTGGCTGAGCCGAATATGACTGACGATGGCCCCGCCACAATATCGGCACCTTCATAAGCATTTAAATTTGCGGGATGGCGAACCGAATAACCGCGTTGGCCGTCCTGGAAAACCTCAGAGCCCTGGGCGCGGAAGGTCGGTGCTATACCTGCGTTTTGACCGCCGCCTTTAGTGAGGCCGGGTGCATATTTAACCAGGTCATCAGAGCTGAATATTGGATCTTTCTCTAACTCTTCTGAATTTACCTGGGATACCGAGCGGGGCGTGTCGGTAACTGTAGTAGCAGTGCCGTAAATACCTTTTACCGGGCGCTTGGGTAAGGCACTGTCTTTACTTTTGGTCTTATCGGCCCTTACAACCACGGTCGATAATTTTGCAGGCGATTTGCCTTTGTCTTCTTCTTTTGTCGCACTTTGAGCAACTTTCTTATCCGCAACCTGCTCATGCCCGACATCCTCTGCAAACGCGGGCAGCACAGTAAAACTTACCGCACCGACCACAAGGTAACTATGAATAAGGCTAGCTAGAAAACGCTTTCGATAGGGGGCATTGCTCGTCATGATGTTCCTCAAAAAACAAAATGATGCCATCAGGCATCGCAGAAAAATGATGGATAGGATGTATAAGGCTAAAGATGATTCTCGATGACTTATGAGCAACCCTTATGCCATTTTTTTATTTTGCAGAAAAACAATCTGATTATTTTTCTATGAACCAATAAATGTAGTTTTTTAAACAAAACCCAAACAAGTGTTGAAAAACAAACACAAAAATTATTCATTAACAAGCATTCCAAGTGTTGACTTAGGCACAGTGGATTTTAGATCTTGTTGAAAAGGCCACAGAAAATCACAGGAACAACAACATTTACCTGATCCGCGAGGCAAAGGCACACGCGCAAAAAAAGATGGGCATAGTTCATGCATTAACAGGAGATATCTCCTATAGACTTTACTAAATATCATTTTTTAATCAGTGATATTTTCAGGACTTTTTTAATGCCTATTGAATTTTATTCACGCCTGCCGCTTCACGGCGATACGCAGTATTTGCCAGGCGACGGCCGCAATCGCGGAGACTGGAACAACCCGGCCAAAGCTGCCACAGGTGCTACATCGCATTTTAATGTCGGCGATTCATTTACCTATATTGACTATCTGTCGCAAGTTGCGCGCGCTGTTGAAATAAATGGCTTCGGGGGCATATTGATGGTGAACGCACCTTCAGGCGAAGAGCCCTGGACGGCGTGTTCATTGCTGGCACGCGAGACAAAAACCTTAAAATTTGTAACGGCTTTCCAACCGTTCCATTTTACTCCCTGGGTTGCCACCCAAATGGCTGCAACCTACCAACGAGCCTCCGGCAACCGCCTGGTATGGAATATCATTAACGGCGGCTCTGAGGTAGTTCAACGGCAAGTCGGCGATTTTGTCGCACACGATGATCGCTATGAACGCGCCGATGAGTTTTTACAAGTCGTAAAAGGTTATTGGAGTTCGTCGAATTTCAGTTTTGAAGGGAAATACTATCGCGCCGAAAACGGTGGGTTAAAACATCCCCTGAACAAAGCCACTATTCCTTTGATATGCACGGCAGGCTCATCTGTGCCTGCACGCGAGTTTGGGGCAAAGCACGCTGATTATTATTTAATGCGCGCTGAGCGTCCCGAAGAAGTAAAAGCATTGATTGCCGATGTGCGCGAACGAGCGCGCCGCCATGGCCGCGAGAATGATATTAAATTCGGTATGTCAATTGATGTTATTACCCGCGAAACCGATGACCTTGCCTATAAAGAGGCACAACGTTTTTTTGATGCCGGGATAGCAGCCGGTGCAGCGCAGCAGGCAGCGAACTTTGCAGGCCTGCGCTCAGCACGGCAATTGAGCTATGAAAAGGAATTCCGCACTGAGAAAATCGTAAAAACCTACGAAGATTGTTTTATCTATCCCAATGTATGGGCAGGCTTTGGTTATATCGGCATACCTCCGGGCTGCGCCTTTGTCGGCAGCTACGAAAATGTTATCGCTCGTATAACGGAATATAACAGCCTGGGTATCAGCAAGTTTTTTCTCGCAGGCTACCCACATCTGGAAGAGGCCTATCGCCTGGGGGAACATATCCTACCCCACTTCCGCGCAAGCAATTTCAGTGTGCAACAAGATTTCGTTCAGCTGCAAGCCCAAAACGGAAATGCTTAGGGAAAGCCCGCATTACTTAATTCCGCATAATTATTTGAATACAATTATTAACCTTAAAGGTCATCTATAGATGAGTATTATTGAATTAAAAAAGTCTGAAGCAAAAGCAAATTCCGTGGTGAGGCGTATTGAATCCGAGGCAGAGGCTATCGAACTGGCGCACATAGCGGCCAAAGAAATTGCAGCCCTCGCCGCCGATGAAAAACAAAACGATAAAATTCCTTACCAGCAAGCCGAGATTCTTTCCAACTATGGCTTGACAGCGATTTATGTTCCGAAAGCACTTGGGGGCCTGGGCGCTTCCATTAAAACCGTTACTGAAGTAGTTCGCATCATCTCTACTGCTGACGGTGGCATCGGGCAAATTTTACAAATCCATAATGTCATGATTCGCGGTGTATTCAATCGCCCCGACAATGAATTTCGCCAACAGCTGATAAACGATATTTTGCAAGGAAAGCGCTTTGGCAATGCGCTGGCAGAAGTCGGCGGAAAAAATAAATTTGAGCACAGCACGCGCGTAGAAAAACGTGCCGATGGAAAATATATATTAAATGGCAGCAAATTTTATTCTACCGGTTCCTATTTGGCCGAATGGATTTCACTGACGGCAGGTTCTGATAATGGCCCTGTCGGTATTTTACTAAACCGCAACACTCCCGGTTTAACATTGGTAGACGACTGGTTCGCGTTTGGCCAGCAGCACTCCGTAAGCGGTACGGTACGTTTTGAAAATATTGAAATTGATGAAAGCTTTATACCGAAACCCGGAGCTGCCGGTGGACTGATGGGACGTACCGGCCTCACCTGGCCGCAGATTTTACATGCCGCTATAGATACAGGTATAGCTCGCGGTGCGCTTGAAGCAGCTATACATTACTTACGCAATCATTCCCGTCCCTGGGTAGATGCGGAAGTAGAACGCGCCACTGATGAGCCGCATATCATCAAACGTATCGGTGAATATGCCATTGCCGTGCGCGGTGCAGAAGCGCTGTTGCGATATGCCGCTGATGTATTTGATCAGCATTTGCAAAATCCAGCTGACGAAAAACTGCAAGACGAATTGATTCTTGCCGTGGCATCTGCTCGCTCACAATCAGATTACGCATCGCTGTTCGTATCCAGCGACATGTTCTCTTTATTGGGTGCAAGCTCATCTTTAAGCAAATGGAACCTGAACAGGTTCTGGTCAGATGCGCGTGTACATACCACCCACGATCCTATCAGGTGGCGTATCCATCACGTTGGCAATTACTACTTAAACGGTGTACCGCCTGATGAGTACGGTGCAGCGATTCGCGCCAAGCGCGCGGAATTATCTGCCGCTGCAAATCCCGAAAAGTAAATTCATTATTAATTGAGGAAAAAGAAATGCCTGTTGAATTTGTGGGTGGATTATTTCCACGCAACCAACTTTCCGGCCCCGGCGGCAATAATGCCGGCACTATTGACCTGGAATATTTGCGCAACCTGGGTCGCGCCCATGAGCAAGCGGATTTTGATAGCGTTTTAACCCTGACTAACGACCCCTTGCTCACAGCTACTTATGTCGCATCACATACCGAACGCTTAAAGTTCATGATTGCTCATCGCCCGGCAGTGATTGCACCGACAATTGCAGCGCGTGCATTTGCAACAGCAGACCACTACACCGGAGGCGGCCGCCTGCGCTTGCATGCCATTACCGGTATTACTGCGGAGCCCGGTCATGGCGAATTTTTAATTGATAAAGATGAGCGTTACGCCCGTACCGGTGAATACCTGGACATTGTAAAACAGGCATGGACATCCAGTGAGCCATTTGATTTTGAAGGTAAATATTTCAAGGTTAAAGGGGCATTTAATCCGTTAAAGCCGTTGACTAAACCCCATATCCCGATTTCTTTTGCAGGTTCTTCTGATGCGGCCTATCACATTGCAGTGCGCCACTCCGATTTATATGCATTGTGGGGTGAACCATTAGTTGATGTGAAAGAACAAATCGCAAAATTACATGCCGCTGCTGATTTGGCCGGCGTAAAAGCACCGCGCGTCAGCCTGTCGGTTCGCTTGATCCTGGGTGTAACTGAAGAGCTTGCGTGGAAAAAAGCTTATGAAATCCAGGCTGCACTGGAGAAAAACTACAAGCCGATGCCAAACCGCGTTCAAGGAACAGGTTCAAAACGCTTAATGGCCGCAGCCGAACGCGGTGAGCGTCATGATCGCGCGCTCTGGATGGCCACTGCAAGCGCCGTGGGAGGCACACACGATTCAACCGCATTGGTAGGCACACCGGAGACGGTAGTTGCAGCGCTGCTGGATTATTACGATATTGGTGTAACTACCTTTTTAAATCGCGGTTACGATCCGCTTTACGACGCGATTGATTACGGCCGTTATATTATTCCGGCGGTAAGAGAAGAAGTCCGTCGTCGCGAACTGCACGCTGCACAAAAATCTGCTTAAACTTCCGATGATGCACTGTTCAAATTACAACAGTGCATCATTAACACCCAATTTAAATTTTTAAAAAATCCATTAGCCTACTTCTGCTTTTCAGATAAAAATTTATGATTCATAAATCATAAAAAATAATCACTCATCGACTTATTTTCCAATGGCATAGAGATTGCTACATTTCACCAGATTCATCCTACTGTTGTTTTTTACTCACTAAAAATTAAACAGTTTTTAAAAAAATCTAGCTACAAATTAATGTAAATATTTTTTGAATATTGGAAAAAAGCCATGAAGAGTTCACGAAAGTTTAAAAAAAATATAAGTTTTTTATTATTGAGCGCAGGGTTGGCAAGTGCCCAGCTCGCCCTTGCAGCAGACAATGAAAAAGATACCACTGCCCAAAACACACCTGCCGCAGAAAAAAAAGCCGAACAAAAACCTGCTTCGAAAGTTAAATCATTACAACGTGTTGTTGTAACGGCCCAGCATCGCAAGCAAGACCTGCAAGATGTACCTGTTTCAGTTACCGCAGTAAAAGCGCGTGACCTTGCTGAAACCGGCCAACGTACTTATGACCTGTTCAATCTGGTACCTAACGCAGCAACTGAAAACCCTGACGGCGAATCACGTCCGCGCCTGTATGTACGCGGCCTGGGTACAGGTGATGTTTCAGCAAGTACCGTATTCCCAGTCGGCGTGTATGCCGACGGTGTGTATTTGAACTCCCCGACTGCAACGGGTGTTGCCCTGTTTGACCTGGAACGTGTTGAGGTTTTGCGCGGCCCGCAAGGTACGCTTTACGGTAAAAATACCACCGGCGGCGCCATTAATTATTTGTCACGCTTGCCTGATTTTAACGGGCCGGAAGGTCATTTGACATTGGGCTTGGGCAATTACAGCCAACAGACCCTCGACGCAGCCTTTGGCGGTGCCATTACTGACACCATCGCAGCTCGCGCTGCCTTTATCACCGAAACGCGCGATGGCTTTACCAAAAACCTGGCTACCAATAAATACGAAGGCGGTATTGATAAAACAGCTTATCGCGTGCAGGTTTTGGTAAAACCCAGTGAAGATTTTGATTTACTCTTGAAAGTTCACAAGCGCACCTACGATGATAACGGCTCTAACGGTTCCCTGCCGCTGGGCACCTATAACCCCGGCACTGCAATTTCCTACACTCGCCCGGAAGGACGCTATATTGAAAATGGAGTTTACAATACCGGAAAAATTGAACATGAAGGTGAAAGCCTTACCATCAACAAACACTTTGGCGATTATGTTTTAACATCCATCACCGCTTATGATGATATCTCCAGCAATTCTATCGGTGGCGGCGGTACCAACCCGCTCGAAAATAATTCACGCACTAAAGCTGATACTGAATGGAAACAATCAAGCCAGGAATTTCGCCTGACCTCACCGCAGGAAAGCAGCCTTCGCTGGATTGCCGGTGTGCATTTCTTTAAAGAAGATTTATTCAGCGATTCTATCGCGGCTCGTTACCAGCAGTCTGTTGCACAATTGCCCGCACCTTTGGTGGCACAATCTGCGGCGGCACCGGGTTATCGCGATACCCAATATGAGCACGACACCAAAAGCAGTGCTGCTTACGGCAACCTTACTTATGATTTCACCAAAAAATTCAGTGTAACCGGCGGCCTGCGCTGGACCCAGGAAGAAAAAGAGCTGGATATAAGCCTGCTTCAATATACCCAGGTAAATTTAAAAGGGGGTAACTTCTGGGATGTCTCCAACCTTGCGCCTGTTGCACCCGCAACCACACTGACTGCAAACGTTGACCAAAATCGCCAGCTTGAGAAAACCTGGAAGGATTGGGGTTGGGATTTAACACCGGAATATAAATTCAGTGATACCTTTAAAACATTCTTCCGTTATGCGCGCGGCTTCCGCTCCGGTGCAATTAACGTAGGTGTACAAGGTAATTTGGATCCTGTGCGCATTGTTGAGCCGGAATACGTTAATAGCTATGAATTGGGCTTCAAGTCTGAATGGCTGGATGGTGAATTGATTGCTAACGGTAATATCTTTTATAACGACTATACCGATATCCAAACCAATTTATTAGTACCTAATCCTGCCGGTGGAATTACTTCTGCCCTGGCGAATGGTCCTAAAGCAGAAATCAAAGGTGCGGAATTTGAATTTGATGCACTGCTGACAGAAAATCTGCGCGGTCGCCTTGCGCTCGCTTTCCTGGATAGTGAATACACTGAATTTATTAACCGCAACCCTATCACCGGCGAAATTACCGGTGATAACTCCGGCAATACATTGGTGCGTGCGCCGAAATTTACGCTTGGCTCAAGCCTTGACTACACATTCCCGCTCGACTCAGGTGCAAGTATTGTTGCTGGTGTAGATGCACGCTATCGCGACCGTGAATACTATTTGGTTGACAGGCAAGACATTAACGTAGATGGCCCCTTGAGCCAAAAAGCTTATTCCATCATTAACCTTCGTTTAACCTACCGCTCACCGGACCAAAAAATCCGCGTAGCAGGCTATGTCAACAATGCTGCCGACGAGCTTTACCAGGTACATGGTCGCCCAGGTTCAGGTGGAGCGGGTACCTATGTCATTACGTACGGTAATCCATTGACGGCTGGTGTTTCATTGACATTGAAATATTAATGGAACGCAACCGTTTTTAAATGAGTTGATCACAGCAAGGACGCTGTTATAAACCTCTTTCAGTATCCTGCATTTTAATGATGCCATTCTTTTCCCTACAGACCAGAGATACACATGTCGTCATATATATTGAAGCGATTATTAATATTAATTCCGACACTCCTGGGTGTTATCACTCTATCTTTTATAGTTACCCAATTTGTTCCCGGCGGCCCGGTAGATCATGTTCTGGCCTCAATTGATAATGAGAATGGTCGCGGTGGCAATGGTGATGGCATAGCAACCGGCAGCAGTTTTAATTACACGGCACGCAACGGTATTACCAGCAAACAAATAGATCAATTAACAAGTTTATATGGTTTTGATAAACCTCTGCATGAACGCTTTTTCACAACCGTTAAAAATCTTTTACAATTTAATTTAGGTGAAAGCTATTACCAACACCAAAGTGTTGCGTCCTTAATCCAGGAAAAACTGGGGGTTTCCATTGCACTTGGAACCTGGACCTTTGTACTGACCTATCTTGTCTCGATTCCGCTGGGTATAGCTAAAGCGATCAGAGCCGGCTCTCGTTTTGATACTGTATCCAGTATCATTATTCTCACGGGCTACGCCATGCCCGGTTTTATTTTGGGTGTCTGCCTGATTGTACTTTTTGGTGGAGGTTCCTTTTGGGATATTTTTCCACTGCGCGGACTCACCTCTGACAATTGGGACGAACTTAGCTTTACCCAAAAAGTTCTTGATTACCTATGGCATGTCACCCTGCCGGTTATATCTTCCGCAATAAGTCTGTTTGCGATAAAAACCTTGCTTACCAAAAATATGTTTCTGGAAGAAATCAGCAGAAATTATGTATTAACCGCAAAAGCAAAAGGTTTGTCTAGCCGTCGTATACTATGGAAGCATGTTTTCAGAAACACACTCTTGCCGCTGATTACCGGTTTTCCCGCAACCTTTATCGGTGCTTTCTTTACCGGAAGCCTGCTTATTGAAACCTTATTTTCATTAGATGGATTGGGGCTTTTATCTTTCGAGTCAGTCAATAACCGTGACTACCCTGTTGTTCTCGGATCACTTTATTTATTCACATTAATTGGGTTGTTATTGAAACTATTAGGCGATATTGCCTATGTATTAGCCGACCCACGAATTAAATACTCAGCCGAGACTAATTAAGATGGCAGCTGTAAGCACTCAAACCTCCTCCGGGAGGAAACTGTGGCAAAAATTCAAACGTAATCGCTTGGGTTATTGGAGCTTTATTATTTTTATATCGCTTTATCTGTTTAGTTTGGCCGGTGAAATATTATCCAACGACAAACCCCTGATTATTCACTACGAAAATAATTGGTATTTTCCATTACTGCATAACTATCCGGAAACCACCTTTGGTGGTGTATTTCCCGCCTATACCGATTATTACGATCCCTTTGTAAAAGAACAACTCAGTAAGGGTAAGAATTTTGCAATATACCCCCCTAACCCCTATTACTATGACACCCTGAATTATTTTTCTGTTAATACCCACTTTCCCGGCGCACCTTCCAGTGATCACCTTCTGGGTACAGATACCGCGGGTTATGATCTTGCCGCCCGTTTACTCTATGGTTTTCGTATATCGGTTACGTTTGCTTTTGCATTGACATTATTCGGTACAGTGTTAGGCATTTTTATTGGGGCCGTGCAGGGTTATTACGCCGGTAAAATAGATTTTTTTGGCCAGCGCTTTATTGAAATATGGAATGCCATACCGGAACTCTATCTATTAATTATTTTTGCCTCGATTTTTTCACCCAGCCTATTATTGTTATTCGTACTCCTATCCTTATTCAGCTGGGTAACTCTATCTGATTATGTGCGAGTGGAATTTCTGCGTAATCGTCAGCTTGAATATGTAAAAGCAGCACGCGCTATGGGTTTACCGCCCAGGTTGATTATCTGGCGTCACATTTTGCCAAACAGCCTGACACCCGTTATTACCTTTTTACCATTTCGCTTAAGTGCCGCCATTATGGCGTTGGCGAGCCTGGATTTCCTGGGCTTGGGCGTAAGCAATACAGGGCCAAGCCTTGGCAATTTAATGTCGCAAGGAAAAGCCAACCTGGATGCATGGTGGATATCTTTATTCACCTTCGGCGTGCTTATGGGAACCTTGTTACTCCTGACATTTATCGGTGAAGCATTGCGCAATGCAATGGATAATCGCACACCTGATCCTATTGAAAAGCCGACTAAAAATACCTTGAACATCACTAAGGAAAGTACCGAGACTAAAGAAAGCACCAAGATTAAAGAAAGTACCGAATTAACAGGTGCTCCGGTATGAAATTAACCTATGCCTTCGCGATATCATTGGCGTTAATTGCTCTCCATGCAAAAGCCGATCATGGTTTTGCCCAATACGGCACCCCCAAGTATCCTGCTAACTTTCACCATTTCAATTATGTAAATCCTGAAGCACCCAAAGGCGGTGAATTAAATTTATCCAATACCGGCGTAAACAGCAGCTTTGATAAATTCAATCCTTTTAATTTAAAAGGCCGACCTGCACCGGGATTGTTAGAACTGGTTTTTGAAACCCTTGCAATTTACAGCCTGGATGAACCCAACACTCATTACGGTCTTTTGGCAGAGGATATTACAGTTGCGGCTGATTTCAGCTGGGCACAATATAAGCTGCACAAAAATGCGAGATTCTCCAACAATGACCCTGTGCTTGCCTCAGATGTTAAATACTCTTTTGATATCTTGTCCGGCCCTAAGGCCAGCCCTACCTTTGCAGCTTATTTTGCTGAAATAGAGCGGGCTGAAATTATTGACGACTTAAGCGTACGTTTTATTTTTAAACGCAAAGGTCGCGACCTTGTTTTTATCGCAGGCAGCTTGCCGGTTTTTTCACCGAAATGGGGCTTAACCGCTTCCGGCGAACGTGTCGCATTTGAAAATATCAGCACAGAAACACCTATTGGCAGCGGGCCTTATCAAATTGAAAAGGCCGTACAAAAACGCACCATCAGTTATAAGCGCAATGAAAATTATTGGGGAAGGGATTTAGCTGTAAGGCGCGGAACCCTGAACTTTGACCATATTAATTACAAGCTTTATAAAGACCGGGATACCCAGGTGTCGGCTTTGCGTTCCGGTGACTATGATGTCTTCAGCGAAAACCAGATGCGTTATTGGTGCTGCCAATATATTGGTAAGCGCTTTGATTCAGGGGAGCTTAAAAAAGAACTCTTTCCGCATAAAAATCCTCCGGTAATGACTGGCTATACCTACAACTTGCGCAGAGAAAAATTTCAGGATGTGCGGGTACGCAAAGCATTGATTTATGCATTTGATTTTGAATGGTTAAACCAGAAAATATTTGATAATTATTTTGGTCGTGTTTACAGTTATTTCGCCATAACACCACTTGAAGCCAAAGGTCTGCCGAGTGAAGCAGAGTTAAAACTGCTGGAACCCTATCGCAGTCAGCTCGATCCTGCGGTATTTGGCGAGTTCGTGAAATTACCTGCTACCAGGCCCGCAGGAAATGTTCGCGCCAATTTGATAGAAGCTAAAAATTTATTGGAACAAGCGGGTTGGGTTTATCGCGATGGCGCCTTGCGCAATACCAAAGGTGAACCTTTTACCATAGAAGTGAGCGGCTCACGCGGCCCCAACATGTTACTTGATGGTTATTATTTGAATTTAAAAAAACTGGGGATTATTGTTCAGGAAAAAACTTCTGATGCGGCAACCAGTCGCAATCGCCTGAAAAATTTTGATTATGACTTTACCAGCTTTGGTTTACGTGAAGCGCGCATTCCGGGCTCAGAACTGTGGCGCAGTTTCAATAGCGAGGCAGCCGATAAACCCGGTTCAGATAATATAATCGGTATAAAGTCGCCCGTTATTGATGCACTGGTTAAACAACTTATGGAAGCTGATTCACAATCCCAGGCAGAGACAATTGGCAAAGTGCTGGATCGGGTATTAATGCATGGCTGGTACATCCAACCCTGGCGCTATTTATCTGACCATTATGTTGTCTATCACAGCCGCTTGCGCAGGCCTGACACTCTACCGCTTTATTACAATGCCAATGAATGGATGATCGCCACCTGGTGGGATTCCAATGCCGCTTCAACCACTAATTCACTGGCCCGGAAATAATAATTGCGCAACCCCTGGGTTGCGCAATTATCAACACAGCTGCTTAATAAGCAGCAGATTGCTAAAAAATTAGCAACATGCTTTTTCAGTCCTCTGAAGAAAAATTGCCATGGATAAAATTTCTTATCAATTAACGCCTTAAATAAATAACCAAAACAATAAATTACCGCTGCAATAAGTTTTTTTCAAAGTTGGAATAGTTCCTGCTACAGCCATAATAGAAATATCAAAGAATTTATTATGGAGCCTGCAATGCCTACTACTTCTGCATTAAAAACCAGCCAAATTCCACAACCCGCTTTAAATAAAATCTGGTTTACGCGCTGCCCTGTTCCGACCGCAACGGGTCTGGCCTATAAATTGGGCTGGCTAACCGATGAGTTCGCGCGACAAGATATCAGTGTCGATACTCTGCAAGATAATCGCGAATATGGCCGTCATCATTACGACCATCAATTACCTGAACTTATTCGCGAAGGCGGCAATATCCTTGCCCTGGCTGCGCGTGCACAAGGTGCCGACACACGTTTAATCGGTTTAACCTGGATCGAAGAATGGCAAACTATCCTGGTTCGCCCGGATTCAGGAATTACCAAGCCGGAAGATTTAAAAGGCAAGCGTTTGGCATTGCCTGACTGGAATGATCACAGTATCCCCAGCCACCAACGCGGCACCAGCATTGCACGCGGTATGTCCATACAAGGCTATCGCGGCGTGTTGCATTACGCTGGCCTGACTTTTGATGATGTAGAGCTGGTCGAAGTCCCATCAAACCGCACTAACCCTACTCGCCCGCAACAAACGCGCGAAGAGCATGAAGGCTTGCGCAATTTGTGGAGCGGCCTGGACTATTTAGCGAAAGGCCTCGTAGATGCAGTCTATGTAAAGGGCGCCTCTGCGGTTGATGCAGCAAAAGCTACCGGCGCTATTGTCGGTATAGACCTGGATCGCCTGCCCGACGCGGCTTACCGTGTCAATAACGGCACGCCCCGTCCTATCACTGTTCATAAAGATTTTATTGATAATCATTTTGATGAGCTGGTGCGTTTTCTTGCACAGACTTTACGCGCTGCCGACTGGGCTGCTGATAACAAGGAAACTGTGTTTGAAATTCTGCAAAGCGAAACACGCGGCAGCAGCAGTGGCGTTGAAGAAGCCTATCGTGATGACTTCCATAAAAAGCTTCACCCGGATTTGTCCCCTCAACGTCTGGCTTATTTCGAGTCTCAAAAGAAATCACTGTGGTTACATGGATTTCTGGAGCACGATTTTGATTTTAAAGACTGGATTGATGAGCGTCCCCTTGCCGCAGCCTACCAGCTGTTAGCCGAGTGGAAACAGCAAGGCAAGGCATAACACATTATTCATACACAAATTACCGCAGAGGAAAAAATTATGTCCACTTTGGCAGCTGCAAATACTGTAACAGAAACTCCCAGCCTCTCAGATGAGGTCTTAGCTTTTGTTGAACAAACCAAACAAGAAGCTCAATTGGCATTTGATGTATTCAGGGAGACCAATACGATTACCGCAAACGGTACGGTTGGATTTGTACAACGCGTACCGGGCCATGAACTTTTGGTTTCAGTAAATTATCCTGGCCCCTTTAACCGCGGTAAAGAACTGCGTGCAACCGTTACCGGTTTTGACGGAACTGTGTATATCGGCAAAGGTCCTGCGGGACAAGGTCGTTATACCAAACTTTTTATCGAACACCCTGAAGTCACTACTATTTCCCACGTACATTCACCGGCATTGGGTGCCTGGGCACAAACACATCGCACCCTGCCGATTCGCTACGTACCGGTACAGCGCTATAAATTAGTTCGCGAGCTGCCGGTTTATATTGACCGCCGCCAGGCTGAAGTAGATTTTATTTTGGATAGTTTGAAAATAAATCCTCATACCCCGGCAATTATTGAAGCCAATGGCGGTGCTACCGTGTGGGGCACTAAAGGCTTGCGCGATACTGCTGAATTTATTCTGCTGTTGGAAGAAGGCGCCAAGATTCAAATTGATGCCGAAGCCATAGGCGGTTCACGCGATTACGGTCCGGGCGTATTGGCACAACAATTTAAAATGAGCGGTTTAACTGAACAAGCAAAAGAACTCGGTTTACTGCCTAAATAAGTGTTAAAACATTAAGTGCGGAACAGGCAAAAGGGAAAGGTTAAATAGCTAACCTTTCCCTTTTTCACCTGTGATGAAAATCGAATTGCCGGTCGTGCCATGTTAAAAATTATTGCCTATGTAATTAATTATACTCGGAGCAATATAAAACATCGCCTGCAATTATCACTGCACCAACTACCCACTTCCTAATTATTTTTTTGAGATATTCATGTCTGATTTTTCACGCCGCAAATTTCTTCGTAACGGATTAATTCTCAGCAGCGGTTTAATGGGTGCAGGCTTATTGAGCCATTGTGACAGGCAAGCCTCGCAATCGACAGCCCAACTGTTAAATACCAAACCACAAGCCGGTGGACTTATCCGTTACGGTGTTATTGCAGGTAACCAGGTAGGCAACCTGGATGCCCATAAACCTATCGGCGGCGGCGCATCTTTTCGCGGCTGGGCGCTCTACAGTAAATTATGGGAATGGGGCTTGAATGCGCAACCGACACTTGCACTTGCCGAATCGACTGAAGTCAACGCCGATGGTACCGAATGGATAATTCGCTTGCGCAAGGGCCTGGAATTCCATCACGGAAAAACCATCACCGCTGATGATGTGATTTTTTCATTACTGCGCCTCACTGATCCGCAGCTTGCATCACCTTATGCGGGTTACCTCTATTCGCTTGAACGCGAAAATATTAAAAAGCTGGATGAATATAGCTTGCGGATTCCGTTTCGCAAGGGTCAGGGGTTAATTGCATTGGCAGAATGCTGGATGAGTTGGGGCGGTATAGTTCCCACAGACTATGATCCCGTTACCAATGTCATTGGTGCTGGTCCCTATAAATTAAAAAGTTTTACTCCGGGCCAGCGCTCGGTGTTTACACGCTTTGAAAATTATTACAAACCCGACCAGCCTTATGCTGATGATATTGAAATTATTGATTTCCTCGACCAAACCAGCCGTCTCCAGGCCTTACAAGCAGGCCAGATTGATATAGCAACAGGAATAGCACATGAACAACTGCCCTTCCTGAAAGCAGACCCGCGCTATTCAGTGACCGCATCAGAAACTGACGCCTGGCAATCCTTTGACATGAATATTGAAAAGCCACCCTTTAATGATGTACGCGTGCGCCAGGCTTTTCGTTTGATTGCAAATCGTGATGAATTAGTAAAACGTGTACTGCAAGGACAAGGCCGTGTAGCAAATGACCTTTACTCACCAGGCGATCCAACCTTTAATAACACTATTCCTCAGCGCAAGCAGGATTTGGCTGAGGCAAAACGTTTGCTGACTGAAGCAGGTTTTGCAGAAGGTTTGGATGTAGAACTCGTAACCACGGTAGGTATAGGCCTGAATTCGGCCCTTGTTTTTGCAGAGCAGGCAAAAGCGGTGGGTGTAAATATTAAGGTGAAACAGGTTGATCCTTCCATTTTTACAGGGACAAAACGCAACGATTGGAGCTTTAGCACCGGCAGCGGTGTCTCGCGCCCCCTATTGCTCACTGTGCAACAAAATGACGGGCCACTGGCCGTGAGCAACAAAACTCACTTTAATAACCCTCGTTTTACTGAATTAATTACCGGCGCACTTGCACAGCCGGACCTGGAGAAGCGAAAACTGTTAATTCATGAAGCGCAGCAAATCCAACATGATATCGGCGGTTTATTGATATGGGGCTATTCAAATGTGCTTGATGCAAGTGTCGTTGATATCGGTGGCATTGAGCCTGACCGAACGGGCTTTGCTGCTTGGCGAACCGATAAAATATGGCGCAGAAAAGCCTAATCTACTTTGAACAATGCCTGTAGCTTATCCAGGCATTGTTTAATAATCATCAGCACTGCTGTTATTGACACAAATTGGATTCAGGTTTTTTAGTCACACCTTTTTTCATCCTGTTATTCACCTCCTGCCCTTTGTATTAGCTAAAAAAAATTGCAATTAATTATGGCATGAAACCTGCTCAATACGGGAATAGGCATTAACTGTTGCTGCTGAAATAACAGCAGATTACAACACCATTTTTGAGGCGGATCATGAGCCAAACTTCAACAGACCTTTCTCCCACCAAACCTGATATTGCTACGCTTGAAGCAGCCACACTGGCTGATAAATTTCCAACCTGGCTACCCTGGTTATTGGGCCGATTAACATCCGGTTTACTGGTAGTTTTTGTTATTTCGTTTATTGTTTTCGGTGCAACCCAGGCGCTGCCCTCAGATCCCGCACGTATTATTCTTGGGCCGGAAGCATCAGAACAATCAATCGAAATATTGCGCCAGCAACTGGGTTTGAATAAGCCTATTTACATTCAATATATACATTGGGCAGAACAAATTTTATCGGGCAACCTGGGGCGTTCAATTGATTCCCATGTTGAAGTTTCATCCATTATAAAAGCGCGCTTCAGCAACACACTAGCGCTCGCCGTCACTGTCGCTGCATTTTCAATTCCGCTGGCAATTATCAGCGGAATTTTCCTTGCACTAAGACGCGATACAGCAGTAGATCGTCTTGCAGTATCTGTCCTGGTGCTTTTCAAGGCTGTTCCCAGTTTCGTACTGGCAATCTGGCTGGTGATGCTGTTATCCACATCGGTTTTTCCAATCCTGCCAGCTGCATCTTTACTTGACCCTAACAAGTCTGCGTTCGCACAAATGCATTACCTTATACTGCCGACGCTTACCCTGGGGCTCTCAGTTGCACCCTATCTATTGCGGCTGGTGCGCTCATCCATGATTGAAGCCATGGAATCTGACTATGTCATTGCAGCGCGCCTGCGCGGCATTCCGGAAGCCAATATTATTTGGTATCACGCGCTTCCGAATGCATTGATTCCTACTATTCAGGGTATCGCCATGACCTTCCGCTTTTTGTTCAGCGGGGTGGTATTAATTGAAGTTGTCTTCAGTTATCCGGGTATTGGCAATGCATTGAACGCGGCCATTGAAACCCGCGACCTGCCTATGATCCAGGCAACTGTATTAATCATTACTTTTGGTATTGTGGTTATCAATTTACTGGCAGATTTTATTACCTTATTGCTCACACCCAAATTACGTACCAGCGCTGCCCGCTATAAATCAACCCAAAAAACAGCAAAGAATAAAACTTTAAATGCAGGCACTGCGGTGAGGAATGCTGCATGAAAAAGAAAGATTCAATAAACGTGAAAATTAGCACTGCAATTCGTACAGGTTGGCATAGCAAACAAATTCGCATTGGCTTTACTTTTACCTGCATTGCATTATTTTTTGCACTGCTTGGCCCTTATTTCTCACCATATGCCTATACCGATCTGGTGGGTTATGCCTACGGCAAACCGGATGCCAAGGCCTGGCTGGGTTATGACGTATTGGGTCGCGATGTATGGTCAAGATTATTATCGGGTGGACAATCCATAGTATGGATGTCAATTGCAGCATCCTTTCTTGCACTTGCATTGGGTTCGGCATTGGGTTTAGCCGCAGCTTATATTCGCCACAAAACCGATCAAACCATAATGTGGGCCACAGATGTATTTATTGCATTCCCGGATTTAATTTTAGTGCTGCTTATTGTTTCGCTGTTGGGACGTGAGCACTGGATTATTGTGGTGACAGTAGCAATTGCATTCACACCTGGCGTTATACGTTTATCGCGCGGTATTGCATTGAGTGTTACCACGCAGGAGTTTATTGAAGCTGCCGAAATGATGGGCTATTCACGCGCACATATTTTATTTAAAGAAATCCTCCCCAATATTTTAACCCCTCTGCTGGTGCATTTCGGCATCATGCTGACCTGGGCAGTAGGCATGCTTTCAGGCCTCGCTTTCCTTGGTTACGGTGTGGCGCCGCCGGCCGCTGACTGGGGCTTGATGATTAATGAAAACCGTGCTGGTTTGCTGATCCAACCCATTGCTGTTTTTGCACCTGTTTTGTTTATTGCCATTTTTGCCTTAGGTACTAATTTATTGGCCGAAGGTGTTGGCCGAGTTACAGCACGTATTGAGGAGCGCTAGGGTGTCAGTTTTATCGCCACAAAAAATTCAGGAACCGGATCAATTTGTTAATCCGATACCAATAAATTTATCTGCATTAAACAGTGTAAAAGGCAATCAGGCCTTACACATAACACCAAAAGCTAATTTACTCAGCGTAGAAAATTTACGTATTGAATTGACTAACGGCAAAGATATTGTAGATGCCATTTCATTTGATCTGGCCGAGGGCGAAATCCTTGGCCTGGTAGGTGAATCCGGCTCAGGTAAAAGCACCATAGCGGCAGCATTGTTAGGCCATGCACGTACCGGTGCGATAATTACCCAGGGAAAAATTAATGTTGATGGCACAGATGTATTATCACTGGCCGAAAAAAATTTGCGAAAAATACGCGGAAAAACAGTATCCCACGTATCGCAAGACCCTGCGACATCATTAAATCCCCTGTTGCGCATCGGCAAACATATTGACGAGCTGCTCAGTGTTCACCAACCGGAATTGAGCAAGTCCGACCGTGAAAAATCGGCGCTGACGATATTTACAGATGTGGGCCTGCCGGCAACAACAGAATTTTTACAGCGTTTTCCACACCAGCTTTCCGGCGGCCAGCAACAGCGCGTGCAACTGGCACTGGCATTTATATTGCGCCCGCGCCTGATTGTATTGGATGAACCCACAACGGCCCTGGACGTTACAACCCAGGCCCTTGTGCTAAAAACCGTTCGCCAGTTGTGCCAGGTATACGGAGTATCAGCCGTGTATGTTTCTCATGATTTAGGTGTAGTGCAGGAACTTGTTGATAAAGTCATTGTGTTATATGCCGGCCGCATTGTGGAATCTGCACCTATCAACGTTTTATTTGCGCAACCTACCCATCCCTACACCCAGGGATTATTGGCTGCTGTTCCCGATATTTCAGCGCGCCGCTCACTGCAACCGATTCCCGGCCAGGCACCATCTCCCGGCACCCGCCCGCAGGGTTGCGCATTCTATGACCGCTGCCCATTGCGCAGCGAAGCATGTGTGCAAGCACCGCCATTAACCAACATTGATCCGCAGCATTTAACTGCCTGCTGGAACAGCACTGCAGGCCCGGCGTTTGCCCCCAAACCTGATACACGGATTAAGCAACAGGGAAATAACCATCAGCCACTATTAAGCATCACAGGTTTGAATGCCTTTTATGGCCAGCGCCAAGTTGTATTCGATGCAAATTTTTCGCTGACAAAAGGCGAGTGTCTGGCATTGGTCGGTGAATCAGGATCGGGGAAAACAACCATTGCCCGCGCAATTGCAGGAATCGGTGAGCACACCATCGGCCATATTTTTTATAACGATTATTCACTGGATTTTCGTGCCCGCGCACGCCATCCGGATTTACGCCATCAAATTCAATATATTTTCCAGAATCCTTATCGCGCGCTGAATCCACGCCATACCGTGGGCAATATTTTAATGACCGCCTTGCAGCACTTTTTCACCTTGACAAAAAGTGAAGCAGAAGAGCGTGCTATTGCTGCGCTGAACAAGGTTTCATTACAGGCAGAATTATTACATGCCTACCCGCGTGAGTTATCAGGCGGTGAACGTCAGCGCGTTGCAATTGCGCGAGCGCTGGTCTGCGAACCCAAATTATTAATTTGTGATGAAATTACCTCAGCCCTGGATGTATCTGTACAAGCCAATATCCTGAGTTTATTACGCGAACTGCAAGCGTCCGATTTATCGCTATTGTTTGTAACCCACGACCTGGGCGTTGTTCGTGCAGTTGCAGATACCATGGTGGTACTGCACCAAGGAAAAATTGTTGAATACGGCCAGGTGGATGAGGTGTTAGACAATCCTGTCAATGATTACACGCGCACGCTGGTTTCACATTCGCCCTCCAATTTAAAACATCTCTAATTTTTTAACGAGTTTATATGAGCAGTATTAATAATCACGCCCTTGATCAAGTATTTCGCAATGCCCGTAGTGTGCAGACTTTTTTAGACAAACCTGTAAGCGCTGACACTATCAGCGAACTTTACGAGCTTGCCAAATGGGGACCAACAGGTTTCAACTCACAGCCGGCACGTTTTTTGTTTTTGCAAACGCCGGAAGCAAAAGCGCGCCTGGCTCCCGCACTCTCATCCGGTAACCGGGAACGCACCCTGGCTGCGCCGGTAAATATAGTTATCGCATGGGATTCGCGTTTTCATGACCATCTGCCAACGCAATTTCCGGCTTATGATGCAAAAACTTTTTTTGAAAACAACAGCAGCTTGATTGAACCCTCTGCCCGTACCAATGCCACCCTGCAGGCGGCCTATTTATTTTTAGCGGCGCGTTCCCTGGGGCTTGATGTCGGCCCCATGTCCGGCTTTACACCTGAAAAAGTTGATGCAGAATTTTTTCCAAATTCAACTTGGCGCAGCTTGCTGCTAGCCAATATCGGCTACGGCGATCACAGTAATATTAAACCACGCTTACCGCGTTTGGCCCTTGCAGAAGCGGTAACCATTTTATAGCAGCAAATAATTTCACCGGATTTTATGTAGATATTTCGCGGGTACAGTTAACAACCACTAAAAGGAAACAATTATGTCTGTTACAAACATCAGTTCTCACAACAAGCTGGATACACTTTGGTTTACGCGCTGCGCAGGTAACGGCCGCGGCGGAGTTCCTACCGCTACGGGTATAGCTTCGCAATTGGGTTGGTTAACAGAAGAATTCAGCGCGGATAATATTCGCGTGCGCGCATTGCAAGATGATGATGCCAGGGAGTTTCGCCACAACCACTACGATCACGAATTAAATAATCTTATTCGTGAGGGCGGTAATCTTTTTGCAATCCCCGCAAAAGCACAGGGCGCTAAAACCCGTTTGATCGGTTTAACCTGGATTGAAGAGGGTCAGTTTATTTTGGTTCGTCCTGATTCAGAGATTAAATCACCTCAGGATTTAAAAGGTAAACGCCTCTCACTTCCGGCTTTTAATCCGATAGATATTAAAGAAAATAAACGCGGCCGCAGTATTTCCCGCTACATGAGCCTGCAAGGTTACAAAGGCGCATTAAATTCAGTGGGCCTGTCATTGGATGATATTCATCTGGTTGAAACCGGCGGGCAAGGTGAAGGCGGCAGCGATGAACGCAGTGGTTTTTTTGTCGGTGCAGATGCCTTGTTAAAAGGTGATATTGATGGTCTCTATGTAAAAGGTGGTTCGGCTGTTGATAAAGCGCGCGAATTGGGCCTGGTGGTAGGCATAGACCTCGATCAATTGAGTGAACGTCGTTTCCGGGTCAACAACGGTACACCGCGCCCGATTACCGTTCATGAAGATTTACTTGAGAATCATTTTGATGTGGTTGTGCGTTTTCTTGCGCAAACCCTGCGCGCTGCTGAATGGGCAAAAACCAACCTTGACGGCGTCTACGATGCACTGCAAAAAGAAACCGGTGCATCGCGCGAGGGTCTTGAAGGTGCCTATCGTAATGGTTTCCATTTATCACTTGCACCTGATCTTTCTGCAGAACGTGTTACCCTGTTTCGCCAGCAAAAGGATTTCCTGTTAGCCTACGGTGTTCTGGATCGTGATTTTGATTACGATGCATGGATAGATTACCGCCCGATTGAAGCCGCACACAAACTCCTCGCGGAATGGAATGCAGCTGAAACTGCCGACACCCAAAAAGCAATTGCAGTCTAGCAATTGAAATAGAATGGCTAGCGGTTTACTCTGCTAGCCATTCTATTTACCCTGTAACATGCGCACCTGGATTAAAAAGGAAATATTGATATGTCCATCAACAAAAGCAGTAAAAAATTTTATTTGGCGTCAATACTCTTATTGATCTCTCAATGTGTGGTTAATCAATTAGCGTTTGCCGACAATAATGATTTGGCAAAAGTAATAAAAAGCGAGCACAGGAGCCAAAAGAACCTAGCACGCGATATTTATCGTCACCCGCTCGAAACATTAGAGTTTTTTGATGTGCAACCAACCCATAGTGTAGTCGAAATATGGCCGGGGGCTGAGGGCTGGTACACAGAAATACTCGCGCCCTATCTACGCGAAAAAGGTAAGCTCTACGCCGCTTTTTCCAACCCCGATGCTGAAGACAGCTATCAAAAAAAGGCCCGCACAAAATTTATCGCCAAACTGGAAGCGAATCCAACCTTATATAACCAGGTTGTTTTAACCCGTTTTGACCCACCGGAATTTATTGACATTGCGCCCGCAGAATCAGTTGATCGCGTGCTTACTTTTCGCAATGCGCACAACTGGTATATTGATAGTGGTGATAAGGGTGTGATCACCGCATTTTCAGCGTTTTACCGCGCGTTGAAACCCGGCGGCATACTGGGTATTGAAGAACACCGGCTGCCTCTCTCGCGGTCTGCTGATGACCAAAAAAACAGTGGTTATCTGCACGCAGATTATGTGATAAAAATGGCAGAAAAAGCCGGCTTTAAATTACTGGCGACCTCTGAAATTAATGCGAATCCTAAAGATAAGGCAAACTATCCCCAGGGAGTGTGGACCTTACCGCCGTCATTAAGGTTGGGCGATACTGACCGTGAAAAATATTTAGCTATTGGTGAAAGTGACCGCATGACACTGAAGTTTATTAAACCGGTTAAAGCAGCTAAATAAACAACTTGAATGTAAGGTATAAAAAATCCGCTGGTTAAAAACAGCGGATTTTTTTTAGCCATATCAAGAAAATTTAACTTCGTCTTCAGGCCAGTTGTAGTCTGGTATAGCAGCGAGTCTGTGTGTATGTTCACTGGCAACATAATCAGGAACATCAAATTCGTGATCCAATTCCAATAAGGGCAAGAGTATTTTAGCGATGCGCTGCCCTTCGGAAATTAACGGCCAACCGGAAATGATAAAAGCTTCAGTCCCCTGTGCATAAAACTCGTTAATTCGCTCAGCGACATTTTTTGCACTGCCCACAATCCAGGTACCGGACCAGGGATAGAGAACATCAAAACCAAACGGGCTCGGGCCGACCCAAATATTGGGATAAACCTCAAGATCACGCACATCAGGCAACCTGCCTGCACGCAATGCCTCAACACGCCGATGAACTTTCGGATCATCTGACTCAATTTTTGCGTGTATGCCTTCCGGTCCAAATTGGCGTGATGCCAGACGAATCGCTGTTTCAATACTGGTTTGGTCAAGCAGCCATTGCGCATGAGCCCAGGCTTCCTCCTCGGTATCGCGTACGATAATCTGCAAGCGTGTTCCAAACCGTAGTTTCCTGCCCTTCTCCTCTGCCCGCGCGCCAACGCGTTTGAATTTTTCGCCCAACTTTGGCGGTGTATCTGCAAAACTCAAATACCAATCCAGAATTTTGGATGAGTATTCAACACCCGGTTCAGAAGTACCTGCGCCCCAAAGCGGGAACGGATTTTTTGCCGGCGGTATAGGCCCGCGGCCCGGCATAGTCATGCGTGGTGCAAGCTGGATATATTTTCCCTGATAGCCCGAATTGGAGCCGGCGTAGAGCTGCCTGAAAGCATCCCAATATTCATAACTAAACTCATAGCGCTCATCATGCGCTATATGCATACCGAAACCCGACAACCCCTGGTCATTACCGTTAACCGCGTTAAACAATAACCTTCCCTGATTAAACTTATCGATAGTCAACGCCATCTGCGCAAGCTTTGTGGGAGAAATTAACCCCGGATGCAAGGCAGTGAGAAACTTCATACGCTCGGTGAGCGGTGCCAGGGTTGCGGTTAATGTAATGGCCTCATGCTGATCAGTCGCGAGCAAGGCACCGTAAAAACCCAACTTATCAATATTTTCAACTTGTGTTTTATATTGTTCGAAATTATTAGTCCAGCTGGCTTTAGGTTCCCAGGGAACAGAGCCATCAGGACCGCTGACGTACCATAAAATTTTAATACCCATAATCACTATCTCTTGGAATAAAGTGTTGCGCTCCTCCATTCGCAACCTTTGTGCCATTATTGCAAACTTAAAAAGTAGTATTACGGCAAACCATCAAGCTACTCATCGGTAATTTGTGCTTTAAACGAATAACTTATGAAATATGAATAAAGCATGTTGAATAAACAAAATTAAAAATAAGCGCCAGGCTTTCTATGGCTAAAAATAATTAATTATTATTAAAAACCGAATCGGCATTCTGCTCAATTGCCAACAACATGTGTTTTATTATCAACATGACAGCGGCAGATATCTTCCAGGTTGCACCTGAATCATTAACTTATCCGACTATGGCTACTGATTTTTTACTGGCATAACACTTGCCTTGGGATAGGTTTACTTTTCTTATTTTATGGAGTTGATTATGTCAATCGAATTTGTCGGCGGACTTTTCCCCCGCAACCAGCTAGCGCCGCGCACCGCCTACAACAGCAAGCTGGATTTGCAATACCTGCGTGATCTGGCACGCGCACATGAGCACGCTGATTTTGACCGGGTACTTATCGCCAACGGTGGAGGTGACCCTTTATTCCTGGCAGCCTATGCTGCATCGCAAACCGAAAAGCTGGGCTTTATGCTGGCACACCGCCCGGGTTTAACGGCGCCGACTATTGCAGCACGTGCATTTGCAACGCTGGACCATACCACTAATGGCCGTATTCGCTTGCACGCTATCACCGGCCATACGGCTGAGCCTGAACACGGTGAAACCTTATTGGATAAAACTGAACGCTATGCTCGTGCCGATGAATACCTGGAGATTGTTAAACGCACCTGGACATCTGAAAAACCATTTGACTTTGATGGTAAATATTTTCAAATCAAGGGCGGATTTTCACCCATTAAACCTGTGCAACAACCCTATGTTCCCATTTCATTAGGAGGCTCTTCAGACGCCGCCTATCACGTTGCTGTACGTCACACTGACTTATACGCGCTCTGGGCTGAACCCTATGCTGATGTTGCGGAGCGTATTAACAACTTGCGTAAAGTTGCAGCAGAACATGGAGTTGCAACACCAAGGGTCAGTTTATCCGCGCGTTTAATTATCGGTCCGACTGAAGAATTAGCCTGGGAAAAAGCCTATCAAACCGCAGAAACACTTAAGAAAAACACTAACCCCGGGCTGGCAGCTACTCGCGGTCACAGCGGGGGCGCACAGCGCCAACTGGCAATTGCCGAACGCGGTGAACGCCATGACAAGGCATTGTTTTTTGGAACATCCACAGCAATCGGCGGCGGTACAGACTCTACATCCCTGGTGGGTACACCGGAAACGATTGTTGAATCCTTATTGGGATATTATGACCTAGGCGTTACCACCTTCCTGAACAGAGGCTATGAACCACTCTATGACGCGATAGATTATGGCCGCTGGATTATCAGTACATTACGTGAAGAAGTTAAACACCGCGAATTGAATAAATCCCGCGAGCAGGCGCAAACAGACTTCAATGAAAAACAAAAAAATTATGCTACGGCAGAGTAATCAATAATTTGTGGAATAAGATTATATTTAATTAATATTTAACAAAATTTATTTTATATTTTATTATGCCGACTTACTCAGGACGGTCAATCAACAAGGATTTTGTTATTGCTAGCCTCTTTTTTTTGTTCAGTCTCCTTTCCCATATCCCGGCGTTATTGCCGGGATTTTTTATCCGTCGCCAACTGGATTCCGGGCAGCCTGAATAATATTGGCGAACTGACCATTGTAAGCCAGAACCGAAAAAAAACGCCTGCATAAATGCAGGCGTCAGGGGCAATGCAGGAACAGTTGTCGAGTTTATAGGTTCACAAACTGCTCCTGAATTGATTGGGCGATAATAAATATCCTGAGCAACGCTCGTTTAACGAAACCCTTTTACTAAAGGCAATACCTCCTCACCTACACGATAAGTTTCTTCAAGATGCGGAGTGCTTGCCAATATAAATGCATCTGCACCTAGCTTGACAAGGTCATCGAGCCGCTCGGCAACTTGTTCATAACTGCCCACAATGCCATTACCCTGGCCACCGCGAAGCAAATTGAAACCCGACCAGATATTAGGCTCAACAATAAGATCTTTATAATTATTGACGCTTGATGGTCGAAAGCCCCCCTGACGGCTTGCTCCGACAGAATCGCCCGCACTAGCGCGCGAATTAAAACGCTGGATAACCTCGGGCGACAGGTTTTCAAAACCGCGCCTTACCTCACGCCAGGCCTCCTCTTCGGTCGGCCGCGCCACTATATCCACGCGCACCGCACATTTTATTTTACGACCCAGAGCGTCGGTTTTTTGTTTTACGCGCTCGAACTTTTCACGCAATTGCGCAAAAGGTTCCAGCCAGGTCAGGTAGTAGTCCGCATGTTTGGAGGCAGATACCAGGGCTGCATAGGAGGAACCCGAAAAATAAATTTCCGGAAATTCTTCTTTCGTCAGGGGATAAGGCAAGCTGGCATTTTCTACCTGGTAAAATTTTCCGTTGTAGGAAAAATTATCGTCCTGCCACACACCGCGCAAAATATCCAGGAATTCTGTGGTCCGGGTGTAGCGATCATCGTGGGTCGCGACATCGCCCCACCACAATTGCGCAGGCCCGCCACCGCCGGTAATAATATTAAACAGGGCGCGACCATTGGTGGCACGCTGCAAACTTGCGGTCATCCGCGCTGCGGTTACCGGATTTAAAAAACCTGGCTGGAACGCAATCATAAAACGAAAGGTTTTAGTTTCGCGCGCAAGTATTGAAGAAATTGCCCAGGGTTCATCCGTCATTGGAAATGAGGGAATCAGGCCGCCGTGGAATCCGGATATTTCTGCCGCTCTTGCAATTTCTGCAACATAATCAATATAGCTAAAGCCGTCTTCACCACCGCTGCTTAAACCCGCGCGCTTTGGCTGATCTGTTGCGGGCGGCCAATCACCGCGAAAAGGTGTGGCATTGCGGTGCGAGCTCGGTTCACCGTGGGTTGGTAAACGCCAAAAAAAATCTATGCTCATGGTTATTGTTTCCGTTTCAAATTAATCAGGCAGCGTCGCTATCATCAGCTATACGCAATTGCGGCAAAATATGTTCACCTATGCGATAGGCTTCTTCCAAATGAGGAATACCAGCCAAAATAAAACTGCTTACTCCCGCATGAATATATTCCCTGAGCTGGCGAATGATATCGGCATAACTACCCACCAGAGTTAAGTTAGCCTGGGTATGGGTAGTGGCCAATTGCCGGTAAATAAAAGGGTGGTGTCTGTCAGACTCTAGCTCTGCATTACCTTTGGATTGGGTTATGAATCGAACTGCATCAGCAACAGCTTCGTCTTCCGTTTCGCGGACAAGTAAATCAATCCGTAAACTGATAGCAAGCTGCGGCTTTTTCGCCTTTATGCGCTGGATAAGGGACTGGATGTCATCAGCCCTGGAAGGATTAATAATATGGTAGTCAGCGTAAGCAGCAGAAACTGCTATTGCTTCATCACTATCCCCGGATAAATAAATATCCGGCACGGGATTTCCGGCAAGCGGGCCTTTAAAACCGCCGTCAAGCACTTCAAAAAAATCACCTTTAAAACTGAAGGGAGCCTGGGTTATCACACCTTTTGCAACGCGAAGAAACTCCACGATACGCTGGTTTTTATCTGCATCGGCAAGCGTGTCGCCCTGTTGCTTACGTAGCGCCAGATCACCGCCGGGACTGATTTGCCAGGCAAATCTATTGCCGCTGAAACGCTGGTAACTCACTGCATTTTTTGCTGCATAGACCGCTGACCCGCGCGATGCCTCAAACTCGGTAATAAGTTTTAAATGGCGTGTTCCTCGCACCAGATAACCGGCAATAATCCACGATTCATCACCACCCAGGTCGTGTTGAACCTGTATTCCGTTAAAGCCGGTTAAATCAGCCGCGCGCGCAACCTGATACAGATAATCAAAATAATTAAACCGGGTACCACGCGGATCAGTGACATGAGGAGAATAGACATGATCCTCATTGTCACGTTCGCCCCGCTTGGTGAATGTCGAGTCACCAAACCTGCCATCACCACTACTGGGTAACTGCCAAATAAATTCAACCACTGTACGCACTCCATAAGCCGAGAGAAATAATTCACCCCTGCTAAGGCAGCTACCATGCCATAAACAACTGTGTTGTATGAAAACATAAAGAAATACTCGATTACTTTGTTTATTGACCGAATAACACTGGAAAACCCATTGATATTCCAAAATCCAATCTATTTGGAAATAACCAATACCTGAAAAAAATAAAAAAACCACGGCCTCCATCTGCTTATTATTCAACACAGCAGCAAGCAAACTATTTCATTTTCAACACCGGGAGCGCGTTTTCTCTATCAAATCCCACTCATAAAAAGTGCTGTCGATATCCGTTTCAAGCAATAAATCGTTTTAGGCACCATCACATGCGTTTGCCATGCTTTAATCCATTCACCTCATGCTTTCCATTTCTCATTCAAACTCATCACTGGCCATTCTTGGCCTATCGCTTGCAAGAGCGGCTATTTCGTTTTAAGTGAACAGATAGGTTTATGAACCATAAATACCCTTTATTGCGCTGCCTTGCGCTTTACCGCCATATGCCATGGCGATTTTCGCTCACGGCATTATTATTTATTATCGGAAATATCAGTATGGCCTGGCAGCAATGGCTGGTTGGCCGGGCCGTGCATGATGTTGAACGCGGTGTAGCGGTTGTAAAACAGGCCGATGGCTCGCTGGATTATCACATTGCTTTATATTGGTTGGGCATATTATTTTTTGTTGCCCTCGGTCGCGGAGTTATTCAATATTTTTCCGGATTACTCGCACTTATTATCGGGCAAGATTTGTTGTTTATTTTGCGCGAGCGTATTTTTGCCCAAGTGCAACGCCTGGATTTATCTTATCACCGCGAAAACGGTGTTGGCGGAATGGTCACACGCACTACACGCGATGCCGATAAGTTGCGTGATGCCCTGGTTAACTTCTGGCGTCAGGTTGTGGAAACCAGTTTAATTATTTTGGCTTCCGTCGGCATGTTGTGCTGGTACAGCCCCTGGCTGGGAATAGTTCCCTTGCTCATTACCCTCGGCGGCATGGCAATTTTTATTTACCAGACAGACCATTTGGTCAGCCTGGATCGTGCAGTGGGCGCAGCTTACGATTCAGTAAATCAAAATTTAAGTGAAGGTGTCAGCGGTGTGCGCGTCATTAAAGCGTTTGGGCTGGAGCCTGTTCGTGTTGAGGATTTCACCCGGGAAGTTAAAGTCTTCACTCTCCACGCAGCACGCGCATTGGCCTATGCCACTTCGCGCATTCCCTTACCGCAAATCGTGATTGCACTGGGTAATGTGTGGGTACTTGCCTACGGAGCACATCTCGTCGGCCAGGGAAAATTAAATATTGGTGAACTGGTTGCCTCTGTTTTATTAGCCAATATGTTGGTATTACGCATTGAAGGCATCGGCAGGGTTATGCAGATTTTTGCTGATGCACGCTCATCAGCGGCACGCATTTGGGAAATTCTGGATGCAGAACCCAAACATACCGGTGGCACTGAGCGCCTACCTGAAATTCCTATCGGTATTCGTTTAACCCATGTCAATGTCGAAAAATCCCATCACGATAAATACATACTGCATGATTTATCCACACAAATTAATCCGGGTGAAATTGTTGCACTGGTAGGCACCACGGGTAGTGGAAAAAGTACGCTTATGAGTTTGTTGCCGCGCCTGGTAGATGCCGATGCAGGCGTGGTGGCAATAGGTTCTGACGCCTTCGGATGGCACGATGTACAAGATCTTGATACCGATAATTTACGCCGGCGCGTACATATTGTGCCGCAGGAGAGTTTTTTATTTTCCGATACACTCGCAGCCAATCTGCGTTTAAGTAACCCCGATGCAAGCCAGGAACAATTGCTGGATGCATTAAAACTCGCCAGTGCGGAAGAAGTGCTGGCGCGTCTTGAACAAGGCTTTGATACCCGCATCGGCGACCGGGGAATTACCTTGTCGGGCGGTCAGCGTCAGCGTATTTGCCTGGCTCGCGCATTTTTAAGTGAGGCCTCCATTCTTGGGTTTGACGATGCAACCAGCGCACTGGATGCCGCTACTGAACGCAGGATTCTCGACAACATCCGCAATTTCAAACAAACCCAGGGACGTGCAGTTACCGTCCTCATTGTATCGAGCAAATTATCTACCGTACTTTTGGCTGATCGCGTTTTAGTGCTGGCCGATGGAAAGATACTTGCACAAGGTACACACAATGAACTCCTTGCCAATAGCACAGCCTATCGCGAGCTGATGGGCATTTAACCTGTTTTTAAAAGAGAATTTTTATGGCACCTGTCGTACGAGGCAATGTTGCGCTAAGTGATATTGAACTGGAAGAAGCATTAGCAAAAAAATCCTTAGAACGCGGAATGTTTAAACGTTTATTGCCGTTACTGGCTCCCGTTCGTTCACTGGTCATTACCGCCATTATTATCGAAGCTTTTTTGGTTGTTTCTATTTTTATCCGGCCGTGGTTAGTGAGCACCGTTATTGATAAGGGTTTTATTCGTGTTGCAGAAAAAATTACTGCCAATAACTCCATTATCTTATGGGCAGCTGCCGGGTTGGCATTAACCTGGGCGGCGCGCTTTATTCTTTCCGGCATAGGCCAATATGTTGCCGGAAGAGCTGCAATTCAGGTGATCAATGATTTACGGGTTCGCGTTTATACTCATGTGCAGCGCTTAAGTGTGGGCTATTTTGATCGCACTAAAGCAGGCCGGATTACTGCACGCGCCGATAGCGATGTAAATGCCCTTGAACCTCTATTAATCCAGGGGCCGCCGGAATTTGTCTCCGCCCTTATGCGCTGCGTTTTTGCCGGTGTAATGCTCTGGAGCATTTCACCCACATTGTTTTTCAGCGTCGCCGGCATAGTGCCGATTATGGCGGTAGCCACAAGTATTTTTAAACGTATTTCACAACGCAACTGGGGCAAGGTTGCAGAAAATCGCAGCCGGTTTACTGCGCATTTGGTAGAAACCGTAGCGGGCGTTCGTATTATCAAGCAGTCTGTGCAGGAGCGTCCTAACCAAAAACGTTACCACCAGCTTGTGCATGATTTTAATTCAGCGCTTATTTCCGGCAATTTACGTGCAAGCTGGTTTGCACCTTTTACCGGGGTGTTGACTACGCTTGCTATGGCGGTGTTACTGGTCGTAGGCGGCCGCGGTGTTGCACTCGGTGAAATATCACTGGGGCAAGTTGCAGCAAGTTTATTTTATGTTTTTATTTTTCTTGCACCGCTACAAGAATTAAGTGATTTATTTGAACGCTATGCCAATGGTGTCGCCTGTGCCCAGCGGATTTTTTTATTGCTGGATACAGATCCGGAAATTATTGATCGCGAAAATGCCCGGCAACTGCCTAAGGTAAAAGGTTCGGTAGATTTTAATGATGTGAAATTTTCCTATATCCCCAACTCAACGAAATGGGTGATAGACGGGTTAAGTTTACATATCCCGGCAGGTGAAGTGCTCGCAATAGTGGGACCGACCGGTCACGGCAAAAGTACCCTGGTGCAATTATTGACACGCTTTTATGAAGTAAACAGCGGCAGCGTGACTATTGACGATATAGACGTACGCGATCTGAGCCAACATAATTTACGTCGCCATGTCGGTGTTGTCTTACAGGATAATGTGCTGTTCAGTGGGTCCATTTTAGAAAACTTGCGCCTTGCTGCGCCGACTGCCAGCGATGAACAACTCATTGACGCTGCACGCGAATTAGGTGCCGATAAATTATTAAATGAATTAGCCGATGGCTATCATACCCAAGTGGGTGCATTAGGCTCACATCTGAGCCATGGCCAACGGCAACTGGTCTGTCTGGTTCGTGCTTATTTGGCTGACCCGGCTATTCTGGTGTTGGATGAAGCAACCTCCGCGGTGGATGTGCAGACAGAAAGTCGTATCCAGCTAGCATTGCGTCGCTTATGTGAAGGCCGCACAGCAATTATTATTGCCCACCGCTTATCCACCATACGCGATGCAGATCGTATTGCAGTTATCCGCGAGGGCAAGCTTGTAGAGATAGGCGCGCATGAAAAACTCATGCAGGAAAATGGCTTCTATGCATCGCTCTATCACGCCTATGAAAAAAATACCTTGGGAGTAACCGAAGAAAATGCCGATGCAGTAGCTATAGCCGAAGAAGATGCCAAAATACAGATCGCTTAATTTTTATTAATAAAATAAAAAATTAAAAAGCCGCCAAAAAATTAAGTTTTGGCGGCTTTTTAATTCAATAATATTTAAAAACGATAATAGAGCTTTTCTGGTTTAGCCAATTAAACGCAATAAATTATTTATCGGCCTCATGGCTATCAATTTCAAGCGGCAACCGCCTCTGAATGCTTTACGGGAATAGATTTAATATTGGAGTGCAATTGCAAAGCTTCTGATACTGCCTCGCGAACACGCTCTAATGTCGCAGGATTGGTAAGCTGGTAATTTTCAAAATCATCGGTTTGGCTATAAATACCTGTAGGTACAGTATAAGCGCCCAAACTACTGAAAAGAGGACGCAAATGACTTTCAATAATCAGTGCATGATGTGCGCTGCCACCGTTTGCACCGAGGATAACTGTTTTACGTTCAAGACCGCCGCGGTCAACCAAATCAAACAAATGTTTAAACAAGCCCGGATAGGCTGCCCGGTATACCGGGGAAGCAACAACCAACACATCGGCTGATTCGATAGTCTTAATGATTTGCTGGTGTTCAAGAGATAATTCTTCACGATAAAGAACAGCACCAAATGCGTTGGCGATTTCTGAAAAATCGATCAATGTTGTTTTAACATGGGCAACTTTGGTGAACTCATTGACGACAGCGTCAACCAAACCGAAAGTGCGCGATGGGGTACTCAACCCGCCAGAAAATCCTACTATATGCATAATAATTACCACTATTTTTTACGAAGGTATTTATACAAAAGCAATACCTGTGCCATAGGAAAATAGCGCATAAATAGCATTACGATAATTTTTTTGCTGGATTTTCAGCAACATTGAAAGCCAGGTGTTGATTTATAACCAGCTCCGGCTGGCGCAAAATCCAATAAAGGAGATTGCCAACCCGCACGCCATAGAGCTATGCATCCTTTCACAATTCGATCATTTTTGTGAAGGTATTGTCAGGCCCTTAATCACCGCCGGGCGCGCAAGGAATTGTTCAAGCGCTCGCATGACCTGCGGAAAATCCTTGATCCCCACCACATCACCCGCTTCATAAAAGCCTATTAAGTTGCGCACCCATGGGAAGGTCGCTATATCAGCAATGGTATAGGTGTCACCCATAATCCAGGTATTTTGCGCAAGGCGCTGCTCAAGCACACCTAACAAACGCCTTGATTCTGCAACGTAGCGATCAAGCGGACGCTTGTCTTCGTAATCCTTACCGGCAAATTTATTGAAAAACCCCACTTGCCCGAACATGGGCCCTATTCCACCCATTTGAAACATCAACCATTGGATGGCCTGGTAACGCCCATTGGCTGTTGTCGGTATCAGTTGGCCAGTTTTGTCTGCAAGGTAAATCAAGATAGCCCCGGATTCAAAGAGTGCGAGAGGTTCACCGTCCGGCCCGTTCGGGTCAATAATGGCAGGGATCTTATTGTTGGGATTTAAAGATAAGAATTCCGGCGATAACTGGTCATTACGATCAAACCTCACCAGGTGGGGTTCATAAGCAAGGCCGGTTTCTTCCAGCATAATAGAAACCTTTACACCGTTCGGCGTATTCAGCGAATAAAGCTGTAGCCTATCAGGATGTTGTGCTGGCCATTTTTTGGTAATAGGAAATTCTGAAAGTGCTTGCATGCTATGCCCTCTGTAACATATTAATACAACAATTTATGAGTGCGTTGTAACTACATTGTTAAAAAAATTTTTGCTTATCATAACTGCTACAACAAAACCTGGATATCAGTTGAAACTTTTACCGGCACTCCTGATCAAACCCGAAGTATACGCGATAACGGAATAATGTATGGTACAAACCACCGGCAGGCAGAAATTTCCACCAAAACCAGTGTCGAATGATATTGAAAAAACCATACAGGTAAACGACCTGGTGTATGTTCAGGATAAACAGCAAGGAATTTCGCGAATTGAAAAAAACGGTGTTTTTTATTTTTATCAGGGCAACAAGCCGGTTCGAAATAAAGCGACTCTCCATCGAATTAAAAAATTAGCTATACCGCCTGCCTGGAAAAATGTCTGGATTTGCACTGCCGAAAACGGGCATTTGCAAGCTACCGGTATTGATGCAAAAAACCGAAAGCAATATAAATACCATGCACGCTGGAACGAACATCGAAACCAGACCAAATTTGATGGGCTGCTGGAATTTGGAGCAGCACTACCTGCACTTCGTAAAAAAATAGCACAAGACCTTAAACTACCAGGAACCCCGGTTGAAAAAGTACTGGCCGCAATTGTTCATCTAATGGAGCGAACCAGCATCCGTATTGGCAATGACCGATACGAAAAACTCTACGGCTCATTCGGACTCACCACATTAAAAGACAAGCACGTTAAAATTTCAGGCAATAAATTACAGTTTACTTTTATTGGCAAAAAATCTATTGCTCATCGCATCCAGTTAACGGATAAGCGTTTAGCGAAAATTATAAAACAATGCAGGGATATTCCCGGCAAAGAATTGTTCCAATATTACGATGGGCATGGCGAACATAAATGCATTGACTCAGGCATGGTAAATCAGTACATACAATCTATAACCGGAAAGCATTTTACTGCCAAGGATTTTAGAACCTGGATCGGGACCTGCCAGGCCATTCACGCTTTTAAAGAACTGGAACAGAATCAGGAAGCCAATAGTAAAAACGATATCCTCAAGGTGCTGGATGTGGTTTCTATACACCTCGGGAATACAAGGACTATATGTCGCAAGTACTATGTACATCCCTGTCTGATCAGGCTCCATGAAGCCCGGGAGCTGATGAATCATCTGACAAAAGCCGTTAAAAGCCGAGTCAATGACCTTTACTCGGTCGAAGAACGCCTCTTAATGGCTCTCCTTAAAAGCGAAAGAAAAATTTCCAATATAAAATAAACCATTGCATCTTCCATATGCCAGGAAGATGACCACTGTAGTTAACCGCGGTAATACTTTAAGACAGTTACTGATTGCCATCCTGGCGGCCTTGATTACTACGATGGCCAGACTCTACAGCGCGACCCGGATCTCTTTTCAAGTTCCCTTTAACCAAGCCACCGGATTTTTTTCCTGTCTCGGAAACTCGCTCGGGCTGTTCAGAAAAGCTTTTACCTTGTTTATCGTGAGCCATGATATTTACCATTACAGATACAATAAAAAGAGAATATCCTGAATAAAAAATCCAAAGCTTTTGCAAAGCAAAAGCTTTGGATTTTACTGCCGATTAGTGGCGATCTACATTGTAAGGCTTGGTTTCATAAAAACTGTGGACAGTATTAATCCAGGCCTGGTCAGCCATATCGGGCCAGTCATCCTTATTAAACCCTGGAGCATTCTGCAAGCGGGACTTGCTGACATCCAGTGTAAAACGCTTGTTGATGGTATCCAGTTTCAATGCACTCCAGGGCACGGCAAATAATTTCTCGCCTATACCGAAGACACCCCCAAAGGATAAAACAGCATAAGCAATTTCACCTGACGAAGTATCCAGCATGATTTCTTTAATATCACCCAGATCCTCCTCACTGGCGTTATAAACATCATTACCGATCAGGGTATTAGCACCCATCAAGCGAGGGCCAGGACCTTTGTGGTATTCATTTTTGTAAATGCCGTAAGTGTCGCGATTTTCATAATTCATTTTTTAATCTCCTCAATTGTTGATACAACAAAAAACGCTGTGGAACAGTAAAAATATATAAGAATATAACTGCACGATCTGTACGCGAACTAACATATTCTTGCATTCTTAAAATGAGGCTAACGGCGACAAAGCAATAAAATAGCTGATAAAAAATGTTGTAAAAAAATTTAAAAAGAGCAGACTGTTTTTCTCTCAAAAATATTTTTTTATTTATGGTATGGATAAAAAATTAAGTACTCCGCATAAGTTTGCAGGGTGATCCCAACAGATTTATTGCCAGACTATGTTCATTATGCCTGTACCAAATGATCGCAGTAATTGCTACCAATAACGGTAGGATAAAAGTAATTTAACAGAGTAAAATGCTTTTATTCATCGACCTTTTCATTCATACATTTATTCAGCCGTATATTTACAGGAATTTATTATGGACTTTTGCTCACAACCCGGACTCTTGCCAATAGAAACAGCCATTGCGCACATGCAGGCCGCTATCCAGCCTGTAAATTCAACAGAAGTTGTAGAACTCCAGGCCGCATTGGATCGCGTTCTCGCCGAAGCTATTCATTCTGCGGTGAATATTCCCAGCCATGATAATTCTGCAATGGATGGCTACGCACTTTGCACAAAAGACCTTGAACAGAGCCGGTCGTTGCGGGTCTTGGGCAGCGCGCTTGCGGGTCATCCTTTTGTCGGCGACATTGGGAACGGTGAATGTATTCGCATCATGACCGGCGCCATAGTACCTGCACAAACTGATGCCGTGATCATGCAGGAACAGGTTAGTGCAGAAGGTGAAAATATTGTGCTAGATCGCATTCCCACTGCAGGTGAAAATATTCGCCTGGCCGGCGAAGACATCAGTCAGGGAGACCTGGTGCTTGCCCAGGGCAAACGCATCACACCTGTTGATATAGGTTTACTTGCATCCTTGGGCGTTACGCATCTTCGCGTGTTCCAACGCTTGCGGGTCGGTGTTTTTTCTACAGGTGACGAGCTGAAAGCCCTGGGTCAACCCTTGGAAGCAGGCGAGCTTTACGACAGCAATCGACAAACATTGATAGCGCTTTTAACACGGTTGAATGTCGATATTATTGACCTGGGTTTAATCGCTGATGATCCACAAGGCATCAGCGCCGCCTTCCAATCCGCCGCAGCGCAAACCGATGCGGTTATTTCCAGCGGTGGCGTATCTGTGGGTGCTGCGGATTACACCAGGGACGTACTGCAAAAAATAGGCTCCATAGATTTTTGGAAAATCGCCATAAAACCCGGCAAACCTTTTGCGTTTGGCTCACTCACCAATAATTCCGACGGCAGCTGCTGGTTTTTTGGCCTGCCCGGAAATCCCGTATCGACCCTTGTGACCTACCACCAGCTGGTTCTGCCTGCGCTACGTTATTTGGCCGGTGAACGCCCTGAACCTCCACTTTTACTGACAGCCGATTTACAATCTGCACTAAAAAAACAACCCGGTCGGGCCGATTTTCAACGAGGGCTTTTGCATTCGCAGGAAGGTCGAAATCTGGTGTGCAGTACCGGCAGGCAAGGTTCAGGAATTTTAAGCTCAATGGCCAAAGCCAATTGTTATATTGCGCTCGAACAAGAGCGCAACTCTGCCAATACAGGAGAGTCGGTTCGCGTGATTCCTTTTGATAAATTTTTGTTGTAACTGTCGTTATATTATCTATTTATTTTTTTGATAAGTCTGAACAATGATTAATGAAGACATTGCTCAACCGCTTTTATCCCATGATTATTTGCAGCGCTTTGGCGGTATAGCACGGCTTTATGGGCAAGATGCACTACCTGCACTGCATAGGGCCCATTTTGCGGTTATAGGGTTGGGAGGAGTCGGCACCTGGGTAGCAGAAGCTCTGGCGCGAACCGGCGTTGGCGAACTTACCTTAATCGAGTTGGACGATGTGTGTGTGACCAACACCAACCGCCAATCCCATGCGCTCAAATCCACCATCGGCCACCCCAAAAACCAGGTCATTCACAATCGCCTGAAAGATATCAATCCTGAAATTATTATCCATTCTATTGAGGATTTTATTGATCAGGACAATATGACTTCGTTTATCGGCAAGCAACATCATGTAGTCATAGATGCTATGGATGCTGCCCACATAAAAGCCCGCCTGGTTGCTTACTGCCTGGCGATAAAAGTTCGCCTGGTTACCGTAGGTTCCTCAGGTGGCAAACGCAATCCCCAGTTGGTCACCGTCGATGATTTAGGGCGTACGCAAAGCGACCCCATGCTCGCCAAAATCCGCACCCAACTTTATCGCCATTTTAATTTTGCCCGCGATAAAAACCGCAAATTCAGGGTGGACGCCGTCTACTCTACCGAGCAAATGGTTTATCCGAAACCTGATGGCAGCGTCTGCATGGATAAGCAATTCCTTGAATCCGGTGTAAAGCTGGATTGCGCAGGCGGCTTTGGCTCAAGCCTCATGGTGACCGGAACCTTCGGATTTGTAGCCGCAACCAAAGCCATTGAACGGTATTTAAGCAGCTGCCAGGAGTCCGGGAATATCCTTTAGCAGAGCGCTTATGGACAGCTGTTAACCAACGCGCTGACCTGGGCGATAATCGCCCGCAAGCCATTGTTGCGCGAAGGCGTTAAATGTTTTTCCAAACCGACCTCTGCCAATAAGCGGGAAAAATCCAGGGCCTGGATTTCATGAGTGGTTTTGCGGTGAACCTGGGCCAATAATAACGCAGCCAAACCATTGATAACCCGGCTATCGCTATCAAATGAAAAAGCATGGGTTCCCGCTTTATTGCTGTGAGCCAGCCATGCCGAGACCTCACAACCTCTTACAAAATACTCAGCCCTACGCAACTCTGGCTTGGGCTGGATCAAGCGCCCCCATTGGGTAATCAAGCGGTATTGAGACTGCCAATTTTGCGTAGCCAAGAGTTCGGCCAGTGAAACTGGCGATAAATCATCATAAACAAACATTAATCACTGATCTTAAAAAGTTGTCGGGCATTGCGGGTGGTGTGCGCGGCAATTATAGCTACCGGTTCTTCACGCAAATCGGCCAGTACCTGCGCAATAGCGGGGATATTAACAGGACTATTGGGTTCACCTTGCCGGCCGTATAAGGGCATATCAGGCGCATCAGTTTCCAATAAAAGTGCCTCCAGAGGTAATTTTTTTACCGCCTGGCGAGTTTTGTTAGCCCGCTCATAGGTAATAGTGCCGCCGATCCCCAGTCGAAACCCCATCTCCCAATAAGCGGTCGCTAACTCATAACTCCCGCTGAAAGCATGGATAACGCCGCCAGCTGATAATTTACGGGTTTTCAACTGCACCACCAGTTCGTTATGGGCTTTGCGGCAATGGATGATTAAGGGCAGGCCCGTTTCACTCGCCACTTGCAAATGGATATCCAATACCTGCTGCTGTAAAGGCAGGGAGGTATTAATCACAGCATCCAACCCGCATTCACCAACAGCCACACATTTGGGATTCACCAACCGTGCGAGGAGCCGGTCGTGAATGGAAGATGGATTCAGTACAACATCTGCTGCACCGAGGTCTTTTTCAACCCACCAGGGATGGAGTCCGGCTGCGGTGTAAATACCTTCATATTGCCCTGCGATTGCCGCAGCTGCTGTAAAAGACGAAAGGGAAACACCGGGAATCATAAGCTGCCTGACACCTCGTGCCTGGCAGTCACGCCAGATATTGTCCCGGTCGCCATCAAACTCCGAAAAGTCAAAATGGCAGTGGCTGTCAAAAAATTGCATGCAAGCGTCCGCGTTCCTATAGGTATATTGCTCAAATTATAAGCCTGAAGACCCTGACAGTGTTTTTCAACCGTACCAGGTCATCACGCTATGCTGGTCATAGATAAAGACAACCACATGTGCTTATAGGATGATTTTTAAACACAGCTACCCCTTTTCCCGCTATCATCTGCCCTTCGCACACCAGATAACAAACCTGACACATATCCTGTTTATGTACCATACGTTTTTAGGCATCACTGAACCGGCATTTTCCATAGCCGTTAATCCGCGCTATCTGTACATGAGCCAGCAGCACAAAGAAGCCCTGGCGCATTTACTCTATGGCGTTGCAGGCGGCGGCTTTGTGATGTTGACGGGTGAAGTGGGCACAGGTAAAACCACTATTATTCGCTGCCTTTTGGAGCAAATGCCGGACAATACAGATATAGCGATTGTCATGAATCCCATGTCAAACGTGCCAGAACTGTTAACCACTATTTGCGATGAATTAGGCGCCAGTTACGTTAAAGACGAGCCGAGTGTAAAAGACCTGACCGATGCCCTGCACCGCTTTTTATTGCGCAACCACACACAGGGCCGCAATACGGTTTTATTGATTGATGAAGCCCAGCTTTTATCCACCCAGGCACTCGAACAGGTGCGCCTGCTCACCAATCTGGAAACCACCACCCAAAAATTACTGCATATCATTCTGGTGGGACAACCCGAATTAAAAACCTTACTCGCCAAACCCGAACTGCGCCAGTTAGCCCAGCGCATTACCGCACGCTTTCACCTTACTCCTTTAACGCTCAATGAAACCCAGGCTTATATCCGCCACCGCCTAAAGGTTGCCGGATTGCCCGAAGGGCGCAGCCCTTTCCCCTACGCTATCATTAAACGCATCCATGCCTTTACCGGCGGGATTCCACGTTTGATTAATGTGATTTGCGAGCGCTGTTTAATCGGTGCCTATAGCAACAATAAAGCCCGGGTGGATAACAGCATTTTTAACGCAGCACGCAAAGAGGTTATTGGTGGCCTCGAGCAGGCACACACGGCAAAATACCGTATGTACGGTAAATGGGCATTTGCATTGCTGAGCCTTTGCCTGATCGGTGTGGCTTATTACTTCAGCCACTACCAGGAAAGTAATCTACCTGAATTTGCACATTCACAAAATTCCAGCTCAACCGGCAGCCATAGTTCTTCTGCGCAATCCAGTTCCGCCCCCGCAATAGCAATTCGCAATTACCACGCCGCTGAAGATGTTTTGTTTAGCCATCTGGGAATGCCACTCGCACCCGAAACACGCCCCTGCGGAAAAAACCTCGCAACGCCACAACAGTGTGCAAAAATGTTACTGCACACCTGGACCGATGTCAGCGAACTTAATCGTCCGGCAATTTTGATCATGGCCACACCCGAAAAGTTTTCTACTTACATAGTTGTGATTGGAGTGGAAGGTGATAGCGCGTTGGTACTCAACGAACAGCAGGATAAAATCACCGTTCCGCTGGCGCGTATCGGTCGCGACTGGACAGGTGAATTAATTTATTTGTGGAAACGTCCACCAGCGTTTTCAGAAACCCTTTTACCGGGCGATAGCAGTCCAACAGTAGAATGGCTTGCGCAACAGTTCGCCCGGCTCGATAAACAAAAAGAGCCACTCACCAATGACTTTTTCAGCATTGCACTGCAAGAGCGCATTAAAATCTTCCAACGCAGTAAAAATATTGCGGTTGATGGCAATATCACCGAACAGACACTTTTGAAAGTCAATGAAGTATTGGGTGCCGATAAAACTCTTTTAACTGATTTTAGCGAAATATCTGACCATGTCCCTACTCCTTGATGCCTTGAATAAAGCCGACCAGGAACGCAAGCGAAACCAGGCAACCCCTGGTATTAACAGCCATCATGAACACTATGGCGAAGGTTCCGGGCACAATAAAATGCTTATCATTATCGTAGCTGTAACTTGCCTGCTTATTTTATTGGCCGTCATTTATTGGCTGGGAAAATATTCAAACAGCCCTGTCGTTGCAACTCCTTCGACGTCAACCACATCACCATCCACAGCGAGCCAAACTTATAGCCAGGCCTCTATACCCACAGCGACATCCAGTACCGAAAAAAAATCGGTACCCGCAGCGCCGCCTGCGACAGAACCTCTGAAAGAAGTAGCAAATAGTGACTCTACCGAAGCCAATGTGGCAAGCCTTTACGAGCAAAACACACAGACCCAACCGGCCAACGCGACCCTGACAATCTCAGCGCCTGCAGCAACACCCCATACTGAAAACACAGGTACCGCACTGGTAACCCCAACCTCTATCAATCAATTTGCAAACTTACCCGACCTGCATGATTTACCTAATCATGTGTTGGAAAAAATTCCCAGCCTTAACTACAGCGAGCATAATTACAACAGCCAGGGCGGCAGCGTAAAAATAAATGGCGAGATTAAACATCTCAACGACCAGATTACCCAAGGCGTGGTTATTGATAAAATCCTGGAAGACGGCATCATTTTGCATATCGACAACTATGTATTCAAAATGAAAGCGCTAAACAGCTGGGTGAACATATAGCACGGATTGTGCTAATTACTCTTGCAACCTGTTTGAAATGATTTGATTTGGAACAATGTATATCGGCTGATTTCTGTAAACAGAGCCAGCCGATTTGTAAGTCTCTCTCAGGCAAAATAATAACGAAATCAGGTTTGCCCCGGTTAGATTCCTTACAGATAAATACTGCCATTATTTAAGCGGCATATTCCCTAAAAAATCTTTTTTACCTACATCAACTCCGTTGTGGCGCAAAATTGAGTAGGCGGTGGTAATGTGGAAGTAAATGTTAGGGAGTGAGTGCTGAAGAATAAACTCTAATCCGGTCAAGTATTTACCTTCCCAGCGAGGTTGGCTTACATGACGCTCTTCCGCGCCGTGAAAATCCTCTGGCTTAAAGCTCGCCAGATAATCCTGGACAACTTTTATGCGAGCCTGAAGTTCATCAAGAGTCGCCTCTGTATCCGGATGGCTTGGCGCCTCTTTTCCGCACACGCGTGCTGCACCGAATTTAGCGGTATCACAACTGATTTGAACCTGGCGAATAAGGTTAAACTGGTCCGGCGCAAGGCGGGAATTTAACAGTACATCCACACTGAATTTTTTTGCCTCGGCATATTGGGCCGCTTTATCCAGAATATGGCTCAGGTTATCGAGCATCTTGCGGTATTGGGTAATAGTAATGTCGTACAACATAAGGTTTCACCTGGGTAATTGATTTGGACTTCTCAAGGATGGGGGGTAAACTTCCCATTTCAAGTATCAAAGACAGATATTCTTTATTGCTGTCTCTTTTAAATAATTAACCTAATACTTATGACAAATTCGCCCTTGATAATAGCCGATGCTTCACGCAGGCAACTCTCGCAATTAACGCTTATCAGAAGCCTGTTGCTGGTTGCCCTATGGATCGGTCTTATTATTGGTTCCACAGGGCAATTAAAAGCATCGCTAGCCTATTTATTTGGATTTCTGTCACTGTTTAGTTTTATCCATCTCCTTACCTGCTTCAGGTTGAAGAACTCCTTACCGGTTACCCAGTTTGAATTTTTTATCCAACTATTAATGGATGTTTTTTTCCTAAGCGCGCTTTTTTATTTTAGTGGCGGAGCCAATAATCCTTTTATTTCCTACTTACTGATTCCTATTTGTATTTCTGCTACCACCCTGGCCTGGAGCTATACTTGGTTAATAACAGGTATTTGCCTGCTGAACTATACGGTCCTGTTATTTCTGTATGTTCCCCTGCCTGTTTTTGAAACAAGCCATCAGCATTTGAACGCGCCTAACTGGCACATCATAGGTATGTGGTTTAACTTTTCGTTGAGCGCGATTTTAATTACTTTTTTCATTATAAAAATGACAAGAGCGCTTGATGAACAAAACAAAGCCCTAAGCTCAATGCGAGAGGATGAACTACGCAACGAACAATTAATGGCCGTGGCCATGCAAGCGGCTGGTGCAGCCCATGAGATGAATACTCCGCTATCAAGCATGACCGTACTTTTATCTGAACTACAGGCCGAAAATAAAAATAATCCATCTTTAATATCTGACCTGGAGATACTCAAACAACAGGTCAAACATTGTGCCGATACACTGAAAAGATTGGTGCAAGATTCGAATGAAGAGAGCGGTAAACAATTTAAGCAACAGGATATCAAAACCTTTTGTGACTCCATCATCAATCATTGGCAACTTATGCGGCCTAAAGCCATATTTTCCCTTTCATACAACAATCTTGAGACCCGCACGCTCCCGCAGGACACCAGACTCGTTCACGCTGTTATGAACTTGCTAAACAACGCGGCCGATGCCAGTCCTGAAAATATCCGTATTGAAATTAGCTGCGAATCAGAGCAGCTGATTTGGATAATTACCGATACAGGTGAAGGTATCCACAAGAAGATTGGTCGCAAGCTTGGAAAAATTTCCATGAGCACAAAAGAACAGGGAATGGGTATAGGCATGCTCCTCGCACACGCTACCATCAAGCATTATGGCGGCAGGCTCCATCAGTCAGCTAATATACCTTCAGGCACCATCACCACACTGATACTACCTTTAACACCATGAGCAATCATCCTGAAACATTTATCATCGTTGACGATGACTTTACCTTCTCACAAATCATGCAGCGCGCATTAACTCGCAGAGGTTTTTCTACTGATGCCTTTACCAGTTATGATGCTGCACTTAAGGCTGTACAAAATCAGCCTTATTCAAAAGCAATAGTTGACCTTAAAATTGCCCAAGACTCAGGATTGGCACTAATAAAGCAATTCAAAAGCATTCAGCCCGAATTGGAAATTGTTATGCTCACGGGCTACTCAAGTATTACTACTGCGGTAGAAGCAATCAAACTCGGAGCCTTGAACTATCTATGCAAGCCCCTTGATGTTGATGAAATCTTGCAGGCGTTCGCCATAGCAGAACAAAAGGAAATGTCGTTACCAGAAAATCCCACCAGCCTTGAAAGACTCGAATGGGAGCATATTCAAAAAACATTGCAAGACAACCAGGGCAACATATCCGCAACAGCTCGCTTACTGGGCATGCATCGTCGAACATTACAGAGAAAGCTGCAAAAAAGACCGGTCAGCAGCTAACTTATAACTGACTAGCCATGAGCAAGGCATCTTCGTAGCCATTTACTGTAGGATAATAATTTTTGCGGTGGCCGACCTCGAAAAATCCTTCTTTTGAATAAAGCTCAATCGCTTTGCGATTTGAAACACGCACTTCCAGGAATAACATGTCAGCATGTCCGGCAACGCAACTTATAGCATGTTGCAGTAAACTCGACCCGATTCCCTTACGTTGAAGCTTGGGTGAAACGGCAATATTTAACAGCTCAGCATCACCACCCGCATGGGTTATAACAACATAACCGGCAAGTTTTTCTTTATGTTCCGCAAGCCAACAGCGTTGGCGACCTGTCAAACAATCCTCAAAACTGGACTGCCGCCAGGGATGGGAATGGGCGCTATGCTCCAGCGCCATAACATCGGGAATATCCTGTTCCGTCAACAAACGCAACGATAAGGCTAAGCCCATGACAGTCGTCACGGTCAGTGGCAATTCAAATTGATTCATTGAGATATCGGATAATAATGCTGGACAGCAGCAAACACTGATTTCTTTAATTGAGGATTTTGCAAAAGCTCATTAAGGCAAGGCAACAAGAGCGCAACAATTGACGAATCCATCAGGGAGGTTGTTTTATACAACAGATCCTTATGCTCAACAGAGTCCGGTAAGAAATACATGGCTGCATTCTTTCCCATTAGCCATAAATAGTTAACAGGGCGAATTTCATTTTGAACCGATAACCAGGTTTGCAATTCATTACGTGCATCTTGCAATGTGCGCTTGGCAAAACTGTTTTCAATCATAGGCCAGCGCAAAACATCTTCTTGCAATGTGATCGCCTGGTTTTTTACCAGTGATCGTAAAATATTATTCAGCAGCAATTCCGTTGGCAATGCGAGTTTCGTATCCCTTGAATCGATTACCATCATACCGACAGAAGGCCGCCAAATACTCAAACTAAAAGGGGCAATGGTAACTGGCTTAACATCAAACTGCGCCAATATATCGCCTGCTTTACTGATTTTCACCTCAGGCAAGGCTGTTTTGGTATCAAGCATATCACTGATCAAGTGATGCACCGGCGCCGGGTTTACCGGTTTAGACGGCAACTGTCGCTCGACGGAAATAGCAATATTTTGTTTTATAGCTGATGGAACTACATTGGAAGGTGACTCAATTGCAACAGGCAACTCACATAGTACCGATGCGGGCGCGAACGGCAAATGCCAACGTGGCATATAAGTATCCAAGCCAAGCGCTGATAAATATTGTTGTCTTTGCAATTCACTCATGCATATCCAATCTCATTTTTAGTGAGCGCCACCCAGCTAACCGATCAAAAATGGAATTGATTATAAAACAAAAGTGATCGCTGGCAGGTATATATCGCAATAAAACAAAAGAATTAAAACAGGGAGAATAGGAGAAAAAAAGGGAGCATTGCATCATGCAAGCTCCCTGAGCGTCCTGCGGGGGTCAACGATCATCCTGATCGCATCGGTATCGTACCTTTTCCTTTATAGTCCTTTTATAGGCTTCATCCTGAATGCCCGTTTCCTTTAACCACAACATCCTGTTGTGATTAACATCCGTGCAGTGCCTATTTTACAGATTCTGCATCGGACCAATAGTCGTCAAAAACTGTTTTATTTGTAGGACATTGACCATAGTTGCTGTAAGCCAAACAGAAAATGGAAGTACTGAAAACGATTGTAAGCTACTGTGCGAGTGTTGGATCAATGCCGATTAGGAAAGCAGGAAAGACAGCAATAAAAAAGCCCCGCAGGAAAACCTGAGGGGCTTTGGGATTAAGAGCTTGACGATGACCTACTCTCACATGGGGAAACCCCACACTACCATCGGCGCTACGTCGTTTCACTGCTGAGTTCGGGATGGGATCAGGTGGTTCCAACGTGCTATGGTCGTCAAGCAATTCTGGATGAGTTCGGAGGTTATCTCCATGGATGGAGTG